>ENA-OROR01000059-OROR01000059.1-human-gut-metagenome-genome-assembly--contig:-NODE-59-length-104776-cov-4.389081_pt1 | contig 104776 bp, 106 predicted proteins | sample MGYA00242135_ERZ509060 | MGnify/ENA primary metagenome ERZ509060 (study PRJEB26280, sample SAMEA2338742) | human gut metagenome | biome: human gut; feature: human-associated habitat; material: faeces... | reverse complement strand
CATATCTGGATGGAGCGTTTATGGGGGAAGGACCTGCCGCGGCATATCATACGAAGTATTATTACAATGTTTTGGAACTGGGGACATTTGCTGCCGGGGAGCATGTGCTGGCACTCCATCTGTATTATCAGGGACTTGTGAACCGTGTGTGGAATAGCGGGGATTTGCGTTTTGCCTTTGCGGCGGAGCTGTGGGATGAAAAGGGAAAGGAGATACCGGTTTCTTTTTGCTTTTTGAAAACGGATTGTTATGAGGGAGAGACAGTCGGATACGAGACACAGTTTTTGGAAAATTTTGACAGCCGGAAATACCCGTATGGGTGGAAAAATACCGGGTTTGATGCGGACGGCTGGGAGAAACCCGTTCCGGCGGTGTGGGCAGATTATACGCTAACGAAGCAGCCAACGGAGATGCTCTCTTACATGGAATATCAGTTGGGGACTATAAAGCTGCACGCTGGTAATGAGCATCCACTAGAACCGACAAAGCTGCACTCTGATGCCGTACAGCCATTGGAACCGGCAAAGCTAGAGCACAAGTGTGCAGATCATAACGGTCACATACATCAGATCACACCGTCCGTGATAAGACAAGATCCCGATGGTTCGATGCTTCTGGATGCGGGCGAGGAGATCACAGGCATGATCCTGCTCACCGCGGAGGGGAAAGACGGCGATCAGGTGAAGTTGTTTTACGGGGAGGAACTGGACGGGAAGGGCAGTGTGCGCTATGACATGCGGTGCAACTGCTGTTACAGAGAAATCTGGACGCTGGCGGATGGCAGATGTGAGTTTGATCCGTATGATTACAAGGGATTCCGGTATGTTAAGATCGTGCCGGACGGGGGCGTTAAACTGTCGGATATCCGTTTTCTGGTAAGGCATTATCCGATGGATGAATCACTTTGTGAGTTAAAGACAGAGGAGAAAACATTAGAAAATATTTTTCAAATCTGCAAAAATGCAGTGCGTCTTGGAACACAGGAGAATTATGTGGACTGCCCGACGAGGGAAAAAGGTCAGTACTTAGGGGATGCGGTCGTGACGGCGCACGCGCAGGTACTTTTGACCGGAAAGACGGATATGCTGTTAAAATGCATCGATCAGTTTGCACAGACAGCGAGGGTCTGTCCGGGACTGCTTGCGGTTGCGCCGGGCGGCCTGATGCAGGAGATTGCAGATTTTTCACTGTTGTATTCGCAGCTCCTTTTGCTGTATTATCGTTTTACCGGGGAGAAAGAGACGGTGGACCGTTATTATGGAATCGCAGATGGGATTTTAAAACATTTTTCGCAGTATGCGAGGGAGGACGGTCTGTTAGAGCAGGTCGCTGACAAATGGAATCTTGTGGACTGGCCGGAAAATCTGCGGGATGGATATGATTTTCCACTGACGAGACCTGTGGTGGCGCTGGGCTGCCATAATGTGATCAATGCACTCTACATCGGGGCGATGGAGACACAGAATACGCTGGCAGAGATCTGTGGCAGGGAAATGCCGTATCAGACGAAAGAAATTAAAAAAGCATACCGGAACGCTTTTTACCGGGAAAAGACAGGACTTTTAGCGGACAGCGAGACGAGCAGCCACGCGGCACTGCATTCGAATGTTTATGCGATGTACTTTCATTTACTTCCCAAAGCGGATGAACAGAAAATACTGACATTTATGGAACAGAAGGGATTTTCCTGCGGCGTGATGCTGAGCTATTTTGTGCTGCGTGTGTTCGCAGAACGCGGACAGTACGATATGGTGTATGAGCTGCTGGTCAATGAGGGCGAACACGGATGGGTCAATATGCTGCGCGAGGGCGCAACGACCTGTTTTGAGGCCTGGGGGAAAGACCAGAAATGGAATACCAGCCTGTGTCACCCCTGGGCATCTGCACCAATCCCGATTTTGATTGAAGAGATCGCGGGTGTACATATAGACGCGGCAGAGAAGGGTGGATATTACTGGACACCGCACATCCCAAAGGAAATCAGAGAGTTCCGCCTCTGTGTGCCGGTGAAAGGGAAAAAAATCATTGTCGAAAAGAAAATGGGGGAAGCATATGCAGTTATCAGAGAAGACAAAGAATAAGTTAAAAGGCGTCATGCCAGTCACAAAAGAGGAGCGCGAGGATGCTCTGGCATCTGCATGCATGCAGGTAAAGCGTGTTCTGCCGGAATTTACGACAAAATTTCAGAATGCATACAGTGAAAATGGATTTTACCGTCCAATCGACAACGTGGAGTGGACGACGGGATTCTGGACGGGGGAGATCTGGCTTGCCTATGAATATGGCGGGGAGGACGTTCTGTTAAAGGCGGCAGAGATCCAGATGCAGGATTTTTTGCACCGGATCGAGCAGAAGATCTGTGTGGATCATCATGATATGGGATTTTTGTATACACCATCCTGTGTCGCAGGTTATAAGCTGACCGGTTCCGGGACGGGAAAAAGAGCGGCGCTCCTTGCGGCAGACCAGTTAAAGAGCCGTTTTCAGGAAAAGGGAGAATTTATCCAGGCGTGGGGCACTATGGGAGAGCCGGAAAATTACAGGCTGATCATAGACTGTCTGCTCAACGTACCGCTGCTTTACTGGGCGTCACAGGAAACGGGAGATGAGAGTTACCGTCAGATCGCTGACCGGCATGTACATACCACACTTGAAAATGTGATCCGCCCGGACTTTTCGACCTGGCATACATTTTTCTTTGATCCGGTAACTGGAAATCCGGATCACGGGGCAACCTGTCAGGGCTACCGGGACGGTTCTGCCTGGGCGAGAGGCCAGGCGTGGGGAATTTACGGAACGGCACTCGCATACCGCTATACAAAAAGAGAGGAATACAAATATATTTTCCGTGGTGTCAGTAAATATTATATAGAGCATCTGCCGAAAGATCTCGTACCGTACTGGGATCTGGAGTTTTCGGATGGTGATGCACAGCCGAGGGATTCTTCCTCCGCCTCCATTGTAGCGTGCGGAATGCTTGAGATGGCAAAATACTTATATGATGAGGAGGCGGCATTTTACCGGGATCTTGCGGAAAAATTTATTGGTTCTGTATACCGGAACTATGCGGTAAAAGATTTTGAAAAATCCAACGGGATCGTACTGCACAGCACCTATTCGAACCGTTCGCCGTATAATACCTGCAATCCGTGCGGTGTGGATGAGTGCAATAGCTGGGGCGATTATTTTTACATGGAGGCGCTGACGAGGCTGCAGAAAGACTGGCAGATCTACTGGTAAAGGGGAAGAGATGGAATTTTACAGGATAAATGCGCAGATGCTCCCGAAGGTAAATTTTGTGGATGAGACAGAGATAAGACCGCCTTATGTCCACAGGAAACGCAGGGCGGGAGAACAGATCTTATATTTTATCCGGCACGGGGAGATGCATCTGCTTGAGGACGGAAAGCCTCTGATCTTAAAGCCGGGGGATGTCTGTCTGCTGGATAAGGATCGCACGCATGAGGGAACAAAGGCGACGACCTGCAATTATTATTATGTACATTTCATGCATGGGGAGATGGAACTGGTCGATGCAAAAGAAGAGGAAGTCGCCAGGCAGCAGTTTGAACGCCGGAGAAAGGCGATGGCAAAGGAGCCATGTGAGCCTTATGGAAGTTATGATGAGAGTGAGATCTGGCTGCCGAAATACTGGCATATCAAAAAAGTCACCGACCAGATCCACATTGATGAGCTGATCAAGCAGGCGATCGCGGAGGATTACAGCACGTTTGAGAATCACAAGATTCTCTGTGCCTGCCGGATACAGGAGGCGTTGATCGAGATCGCGCGCTGTTTTGCGACAGCGGAACGCGAAAGGACTGCAGGCGGGTTCCCGGAAAGCTATTATAAAGTCCAGAAAATACAGGAATGGCTGAATGCGTCTTATGCGGCAGACATTTCGGGGGAGCGGTTAGAGGAGGAGTTTGACGGCAATTTTGATTACATGAACCGCATCTTTAAGCGCGTGACAGGACAGACCATTTTCCAGTATCTGACGGCAGTCCGCATGGAACATGCCAAGCGTCTGATCGCGCAGACGACGATGCATACCGGGGTGATCGGCCAGGAGGTCGGCTACCCGGATGAATATTATTTCAGCAAAGTGTTTAAGCGCAATGTCGGGATGTCACCGCGCGCCTACGCAGATTCTCTGTCAAAAAATAAATCATGAAAAGTCGCTAAAAGACAAAAAACGTCACTATTCTCCATTGTATCATACCTCTGTTTTTTACTATGATGTGTTTAAAAGAAAACATAGACCGTAGTAAAAAATGGAGGTATTTTTTATGATTATGAATAAAACAGAACTGTTATTAAATGAGGGATGGAAGTTTCATTTTGGAGAATGTGAGGAGGCATGGTATCAGGGATATGACGATCGTGCATTTGAGCGTGTCATGCTGCCGCATGACTGGGCAGTGGCTTATCCGTTTTCAAAACAATATTCCAGCGGCACCGGATATCTCACAGGCGGGATCGGCTGGTACCGGCTGCATTTTTATCTGCCAGAGGAATATCAGGGGAAAGCGATCCGTCTGGTATTCGACGGTGTGTATAAAAACAGCCAGGTGTGGGTCAACAGTTATTATCAGGGAAAACACCCGTATGGTTACACCGGATTTTCCTATGATATCTCTGGGATCGCACATTTTGGGGAGCAGGAAAATGTGGTCAGTGTGAAAGTGACGCACACGGACATTGCGGATTCGAGATGGTACACGGGAAGTGGGATCACGCGGAAAGTCACTCTTGTGGTGGAAGAACAGGTGCATCCGGCAGAATATGGCGTGACGTTTGTGACAGAGAAACTTGTGGCTGATGAGAAAGAGTTTCCGGAAGTGCAGGCGGCAGTCAGTATCCATCATGAGATATGCAACCAGACGAAGGAGCAGAAAACATGTGTGGTCTGCACAAAACTGTCTGATCCGCAGGGAACACCTGTGGCAGAGTGGAAAGAACAGGTACAGATCCCGGCAGGAAATACGGTATCCTGCAGCATGCATGGCACCATCCGTGATCCGAAGTGCTGGTCGCCGGAGCACCCGGATCTCTATGGGATGGAAACCTGGTATGAGACAACGGACGAGGATGGAAAGAAAATATCTTATCTTGCAGATAAACAGAAGGTAGGGATCCGTGTGGCAGAATTTGACGCGGACCGGGGATTTTTCTTAAACGGTGTGCCGATGAAAATCAAAGGTGTCTGTGTGCATCATGACGCCGGCTGTCTCGGCGCTGCGGTGACAAAGGAAGTATGGCACAGACGGTTTGCAAAACTAAAGGAATGTGGCTGTAATGCGATCCGGTGCAGCCACAACCCGCATATGCCGGAACTGTATGAGCTGTGCGACACGATGGGATTTCTTGTGATGGATGAGGCGTTTGATGAGTGGGAAAATGCAAAAAACAAATGGTCCACGGGACACAATGTTTATCCGCCAAAACATCAGGGTTATTTTGAAGATTTTCCAGAATGGCACGAAAAGGATCTGCGTGCCATGGTAAGGCGTGACCGCAATCATCCGTCCATCATTTTGTGGAGCATCGGAAATGAGATTGACTATCCAAACGATCCGTATTGTCATCCGAGTTTTCTGGAGATGACCGGAAATAACGACGCGAACAAACCGGCGGCAGAACGGCAGTATGATCCGGCAAAACCGGACATGCGAAGACTGCTTCCGATCGCCGAAGAACTTTCCAGTATTGTAAAGAGTGAAGATGAGAGCCGTCCGGTCACCATGGCACTTGCCTACCCGGAGCTGTCTGCAAAGCTTGGTATGTTAGAGCATCTGGATGTGGCAGGCTACAACTATAAGGAGCAGTATTACGAAGCCGATCACAAAGATTTCCCTCAGATCCCGTTTTTAGGGAGTGAAAACGGGCACAGCTATGAGGCGTGGGATGCGGTAAAATCAAATGATTATATCAGCGGACAGTTTTTGTGGACCGGGATCGATTATTTAGGGGAGGCACATGGCTGGCCGGTTCATGGATCTGGAGCCGGAATTTTGGACTGTGCCGGATTTGAAAAAGCAAGATATTACCGCAGAAAATCATTGTGGTGTGAAGAACCGCAGCTTTATCTTGCCACAAGACCGTGGAGTGAGGAATCTGCAGAGTGGATCCCATGTCGGGAAAACTGGAATTACAAAGCTGGAGAAAAGGTCATCGTGATGTGTTACTCAAATCTGCCGGAGACAGCTGTTTTTATCAATGGAAAAGAGGCTGGCAGACAGATTGGCTATAACGACGACGGCGCATATCGTTTTGAGGTATTCTGGGAGGCAGGGATCCTTGAGGCAAGCGGTTATGATGAAAACGGAAATATCATAGAACAGGAGAGACTGCTTACCACGCAGAACGCTGCTGGCATCAAAACAGAGGTCTATCAGCCGGAGGAGATTCCTTTCCAAGAGACACAGAAAAACGGATATCTCTATCAGATCGCGCTCACACTTGTGGATCAAAACGGACAGAAGGTTGTCTGGGATGATAAAAAACTGCGTGTGGCTGTGAGCGGGGCAGGCATGTTAGCAGGGATCGAGAACGGGGATCTGTCGGATGTGACTCCATATGCGGAAAATGCGAGAAAGACAAAGGACGGAAGGCTCATGATCTATGTGAGAAGAATAAAAAAGGGAAAAATCCGTGTAGAAATTTCAGAGACAGACAGCATAGCACAAAAGAACTGCATAGCAGAAAAAGGAGGAATGCATCTTGAAGTGGAAATGGATTGATGCAGACTGCACCAGCGTTACCACGGCAGAGGGAACGCTGACGCTGAAGGGACTGTTTATCCCGTTGTTTATTGAACAGCTTTTGATGAATATGACCGGTACGGTCAATACGCTGATGCTTGGGCATTATGCGGATGATGCGGTCGCAGCAGTCGGTGCGGCAAACCAGGTGATCGGATTTTTGTACACGTTTTATGCGGTATTCAGCGGCGGCGCATCGGTTGTTATCAGCCACAGACTGGGGGCGGGAGATGAAAAAAGAGCGTCCGATGCAGCGTTTACCTCCATTGTGTGCGGAGGCGCGATCAGCCTGATCTTAGGAACGATTCTGGCATTTTTTGCAGGTGCAGTCATGCGTCCGATGCAGTTGGAAACATCGGTGTATGAGATGGCGGTGATATATTTTCGCATCTGCATCGGGTTTTCCGTACTGCAGGGCATTATTTCTGCCATCTCTGCGGTACTGCGCAGCTATGGAAAACCGAAACTTGCAGTGACAGTATCTTTGTTTATGAATATCGTGAATGCAGTGTTAAATTACGTTGTGATTTTCCAGCCGGTGAAAATTGTGCCGGAGGGCGTGGAAGGTATCGCAATGGCAAACGTGGCAAGTCATGGGACGGCGCTTTTGCTTGGCGTCTGGTTTCTGTTCCATTGCGGACTGCATCTTGATTTTGCATCGAAAAATTTAAAGACATTATCCTGCGTGGGTGGAATCTTAAAGATCGGACTGCCGGGAGGGATCAGTTCCCTGTCGTATTCCTTTTCACAGATCGTGTCAACTTCGATCCTGGCGGTGCTTGGAACAGCGGCGCTCACCGCAAAGATCTATGTTTCATCCATCGTGTTTTATGTCTATGTGACCGGAATGTCACTCGGGCTTTCCACCGCGATCCTGATGGGATGGATGACGGGTGCAAAGGAGTATGAAAAGGCATACCGGCTGAACCAGCAGGTGTTAAAAATCGCGGTCAGCTTAAATATCGTGCTTTCGGTTCTGATCTTTCTCTGCCATAGACCGTTGATGCATTTATTTACGCAGAGTGAGGAGATCATCGGGATGACGGGTGTGATCTTTTTTATCGATATTTTTGTGGAGATCGGGCGCGCATTTAACCATGTTGAGGACAATTCACTCCGGGGAGCGGGGGATGTGTTCTTCCCGATGGTCATCGCCGTGATCTCCTGCTGGGGCGTCAGCATTTTGTTTGCATATCTGCTTGGGATACGCCTTGGGATGGGACTGGCAGGATGCTGGATCGCGTTCATGCTCGATGAGATGTTCCGCGGAAGTATCTTTTTTATCCGTTTCCGCTCACGAAAATGGACGAAAAAAAGAATCTGACCCTATATTGACAAACCTGCAAAATCCCGATAAAATTAACTTGAAAACGTTTTCAAATATGACTTTTAAGGGGGATGGCCGATGGGCAGTGAGTTAAATATTTATAAAATTGCACAGGAAGCGGGAGTTTCACCGGCAACAGTGTCGAGAGTCATGACAAAAAATGCGAGGGTGAGCGAGGAAAAGAGAGCGCGTGTGGAAGCAGTGATCCGCAAATATGATTACAGGCCAAACGCGCTTGCGCAGGGACTGATCAAGACGAAAACGAACGTCATCGGTGTGCTTGCTGCAGATCTGGTCAATCCTTATTATTCATCCATGGTGGAAAACTGTGAGAAGGAGATCATTGCGCGCGGGTATGTGCCAATGATCTGCGGAACATTAAGCAATCCGGATCTTGAGGTGGAATATATTCAGAAAATGTTTGACATGCGTATGGATGCGATCATCATTATCGGGGGAAAATCAGACAGCCTTGTCACGGAGCCGGAATACGCAGATCTGATCAACCGTGTCGCTGAATCCATCCCGGTCATCACAACAGGAAAAGTGGAGGGCGGTGAGTGCTGCCAGGTCACAATCGACGAGGCAGAGGGTATGAACCAGAGCATGGAGTGTCTGATCGGTTTAGGACATAGAAGGATCGCACTGATCGGCGGAGTCGAGGAGATGAAATCCACCTATGATAAACGCATCCGCTACCGCAGTCTGCTGCGAAAGAACGGTCTGACCTACCGTGAGCGCTATGTGATCAATTCTGATTATTCGATCGAGGGCGGTTATCAGGGATTTGAGGCACTCTTTCAGGGAAATAAGACACTTCCCACGGCGGTGATCGCGATCAACGACTACAGTGCAGTGGGTGTGATGCGCTCCATCAAAGAGCATGGATTTAGGATCCCGGAGGATATTTCTCTCATCAGTTTTGATAATACGTTTATTGTAGATACCGTCATACCAAGGCTGAGCAGTATTTCCTATGATTATGAAGCATTTGGAAAGCTTTTGGTTGACACCGCATTAGATAAGATTGGCGGAAAAGAAGTACCGGAGGTACAGAAAGTAACACCGACTCTGATCATCAGAGAATCCGTAGCGGAGTTAAAACGGTAAAATCCGTTAGAATGACGGAAAAATAAAATAAATGTGAAATAAATATGTACAAAAAGTAAAATAACCTGTTGACAACTCATAATATGTATTGTAATATAACAATATGAAAAGGGTTTCAAATTAAAAAGCACTATAAAATACACAACTGGTGTAAAAGCCGGCTGCATGGATGGTGTTTACGCAGCGAAGGTGTAAGATAAGTGCGGAAAACATGCAAAAAAGAAGATATAAAGGCGTTTCTGACACTTAAGATCAAAAAATATTACACCTTATGGAAGATGGCAGACAGTTTTGTGAAAAATATAAGTGCTTTGTTTTTACAAGGTTTTGAAATCGGTTTCAAGAAAACGTTGGAGAGGGGAAAATATATGAAAAAGGAGAACGGTGTTACAAAACAGGTTGGCAAAAAACTAAACTTCTGGCAGAAACTCTGGAAGTACCGTGTACTGACACTGATGTGTGTCCCGGCAATGATTTTTTTCTTTGCATTTAACTATATGCCATTGCCAGGAATCTATGTTGCGTTTGTTAAATACAATTACCGCGATGGTATTTTTGGTAGCAAATTTGTAGGGTTACAGAATTTTGAGTTCCTCTGGGAATCAGGAAAACTTTTATCACTGACGAAAAATACAATTTTATATAATCTGGCATTTATCCTTCTTGGAAATTTACTTGCGGTCGTGGTAGCGATCCTTTTAAATGAAATGAGATGTAAATGGTTCAAGAAAGTATCACAGACGATGATGTTTCTTCCATATTTCATTTCACAGGTTTTAGTCGGATTTCTGGTATTTAACTTATTAAATTATGATACCGGATTTGTAAATGAGATCCTTACTAGACTTGGAATGGAAAAATGGGGACCTTACAGTGATCCACATGTATGGCCGGTACTTTTGGTTATCATTTATCTGTGGCAGCAGACAGGTTACAACTCCGTTGTATATTTTGCATCTATCTGCGGAATTGACGCAGAGATGATAGAGGCATCCAAGGTCGATGGAGCAAATGCATTTCAGAGGATTCGTTACATATTGCTCCCGAGTTTAAAACCTACCGTGATCATCCTGTTACTGTTTGCATTGGGCGGCATCGTAAAAGGTAATTTCGGATTGTTCTACAATATCATTGGTACGAACTCCTTATTATATGACACGACAGATATTATTGAGACGTTTGTTTACAGGGCTACGATGACAGATTTTAACTTCTCGACAGCGTCGGCAGTCGGTCTGTATCAGTCAGTCGTTGGTTTTGTGATCGTTATGATCGTAAACTATGTGGTTAAGAAAATTGAACCGGATTATTCCCTGTTTTAATATCTATGGAGGTCGACTATGAAGAAAAATAACAGCAATAAAGTAAAACTTGGAGCTTCTGATAAGATTGTGCGGGGATTTGGATATGTAGTGATTACAATCTATGCACTGGCATGTATATTTCCATTCCTGTTGATTCTTGGAAGTTCATTTACGGCAGAAGAAGTGATCCGTACGGAAGGTGTACAGTTGATTCCGAAACAGTTTACACTGGCAGCTTATGAGATGGTCTGCAAGGGCGGTGGTATCTGGAAATCCTATCTGCTCACGATCATCCTGACGGTGGTCGGTACGGCGGTCGGACTGACAATCATAGCAATGACAGGTTATGCACTGCAGAGAAAAGATTTCCCGTTCCGCAACGGAATTTCCTTCTACATATATTTTACAAGCCTGTTTTCCGCAGGACTTGCACCGTACTATCTTCTGATGACACAGACTTACCACTTAAAGGACAGCTATTTTGCAGTTTTATTACCGCTTATGATGTCGCCGTGGCTGATCATCATGATGAAAAACTTTGTGAAGGCGATCCCGCATGAGATTACAGAGTCCGGCAAGATCGACGGCGCCGGGGATATGAAGATCTTTGTTTCCCTGATCCTGCCAATGTTAAAACCGGCACTTGCGACGATCGGATTATTCCTTGCACTGGGATACTGGAATGAATGGTATCAGTCCTCTCTCTTCTTAAGCTCGAAAGTGGATGTAAAACCGTTACAGTATACATTATATGAAGTTGTAAATAAAATGGATCAGCTTAAAAACTCCATTGCAGGACAGTATATATCATTGGCAGATATTCCGACAGAGGGAATCAAGATGGCAAATGCGATTCTTGCAACCGGACCGATCATTTTCCTGTATCCATTCGTTCAGAAATATTTTATCAGCGGTATTACCGTTGGAGCCGTAAAAGGCTGATCGATACGATTATCGCTCTGCATGGGGCAGAGTCATAATAAAAGCAGTTTTGTCTTAGAAAAAGACAGATCTGCTGCAAAAATAAATCATATGGAGGGTATGGTATGAAGAAAAGATTTAAGAGACTTGGGGCAATGTTACTCGCAGGTACAATGTTACTTGGCGCCACAGCCTGTGGCGGAGGAAGCAATTCTTCCACAACAGGAAATGCAGCAAAATCGGAAGACAGTGCATCCACTACGGAAACAGGGGGAACGACAAGTAGTGGTGACATTGACACATCCGAACATGTAGTGATCACTTATATGGTGACCGGTGATAAACCGGATGGTAAGAGCGCAGAGCGTCTCGATGAGATGATGGAAAAACTGAATGCGATCCTGACCGAAAAAGTAAATGCAGAACTTGAGATTTATTACATCGGATGGACAGATTATCTCTCCAACTACAATCTGACACTGGCACAGATGGATGGTTCTGTCGACCTTGTCGGAACTGCTTCTGACTGGCTCGATGCCTGGCCAAACGCAAAGAACGGAGCATTCTTAGAGCTTTCCGAGGATATGTTAAAGACCTACGCACCAAAAACATGGGAGAGCGTAAGCCAGGATCACTGGGATCTGTGTAAATATAACGGCTCAATCTATCTGATCCCGGAGGATAATTACGCACAGTGGACCAACCATGGATTCATCTATCGTCTTGACTGGGCAAAAGAAGCAGGACTGACAGATGGTGTCAAGAGCTGGGAAGACCTTACAACTTACTTTAAATATGTAAAAGAAGCATATCCGGATGTGATTCCATGGGATTCTGACGGTACACAGTATGCACAGATGGCAAACGGCTGGATCACCTCCCACAGCAATTTTGTTGCAATCGACGGTGTCTGTTCCGGCGCATTATGGGGCGGTACAAAAGATGACCTTTACACGATCACAACACCTGCATACACAGACACAGATATGATGGTTGAGTATGCAAAATTAATGAAAGAATGGGATAACATCGGCGTATGGAAGACAGATGTATTAAACAATACTGCTTCCTCAAACCGTGATGATTACCGTATCGGTCGTGTTGCAGCAGAGCAGCACCACACACAGACCTGGACAGATCTTTGCAGTGCAACTCCGTCAAATACGATTTATCAGGATGATCCGGATGCAGAGTCAGGTTTCTTCTACTTCGGAGAAGAGACCGGAAACGTGGTAGCACTTTCCATCACACACGGTGCAATGGCAGTTTCCGCAGCAAGCAAGAACCCGGAAAGAGCACTGATGGTATATGATTTATTAAGAAATGACGAAGAATGCTACAGATTACTCTGCTATGGTATTGAAGGCGTATCTTACGAGATCAACGATGAGGGACTCCGCACAACTCCGGAAGGCTACAACTCAGACACAGACAACATCAACGGTATGACCAACTGGTGGTGGGGGCGTAACGACGATCTTGAGATCAGAGACGCTACAAGAAACTGGGATGCAATTGACAAACTTTACAGTGAGTATGATTCCTTAAAGATTGATTATCCGTATGGACAGTTTGTACCGGAAGTTGATGATATCCAGTCTAAGATCGATAACATCAACGAAGTATATACCAACTATACAAAACAGATCTCTTATGGTAAATATCAGGGAACTGCGGAGGAGATCGTTGCAGAGATGCAGTCAGCATTAAAACAGGCTGGTATTGAAGAAGTAACCGCAGCACTGCAGGAACAGTTTGATGCATTATACAAATAGGTATACAATAAAGGCATGATGTGCCGCTATTGAACAGAAGGTGTTGATTCTAAGAAATAGGGGATCAACACCTTTTGTTATAGGAAAGAACTGATACAAAAGGAACATTTTGTGAAAAAGAGGAGAGATGGCATGGGCAATTTTGAGATCACAGACAATTTTTATCTGGATGGAAAACCGTTTCAGATCATATCGGGTGCAATTCATTATTTCAGAATCGTTCCGGAATACTGGCAGGACAGACTTGAAAAATTAAAGGCAATGGGATGCAATACAGTGGAGACATATATCCCGTGGAACATGCATGAACCGAAAAAAGGTGAATTCCACTTTGAGGGGATGCTTGACATAGAACGATTTGTAAAAACGGCGCAGGAACTTGGGTTATATGTGATTTTAAGACCGTCGCCGTACATTTGTGCGGAGTGGGAATTTGGCGGACTGCCGGCGTGGCTGTTAGCGGAAGATGGAATGAAACTGCGCGTTTCCTATCCGCCGTTTTTAAAACATGTGCAGGATTACTATGATGTATTATTGAAAAAAATCGTGCCGTATCAGATCAATTACGGCGGGCCGGTCATTTTGATGCAGGTCGAAAATGAATACGGATATTATGCAAACGACAGGGAATATCTGCTTGCAATGAGAGATAAAATGCAAAAAGGCGGTGTCGTTGTCCCGCTTGTTACCTCGGACGGACCGTTTGAAGAAAACTTAAACGGGGGTCATTTAGAAGGCGCGCTGCCGACCGGAAATTTTGGATCTAAGACCGAGGAGCGCTTTGAAGTCCTGAAAAAATATACGGATGGCGGACCACTCATGTGTACGGAGTTCTGGGTAGGCTGGTTCGATCACTGGGGAAATGGCGGTCATATGACCGGCAATCTGGAGGAGAGCGTCAAGGACCTCGACAAAATGTTAGAACTTGGTCATGTCAATATTTACATGTTTGAGGGCGGTACGAATTTTGGATTTATGAACGGCTCGAACTACTATGATGAGCTGACCCCGGATGTGACATCGTATGACTATGATGCGCTATTGACGGAAGATGGACAGATCACGGAAAAATACCGCAGATACCGCGACGTCATTGCAAAATACAGAGAGATACCGGAAGTCACATTTACGACTGAGATCAAAAGGAAGGCATATGGAACACTGCCAGTAAAAGAAAAGGTAAGCCTGTTTTCAGTGCTGGATGACCTCAGTGCTCCGGTGGAGAGCAGTTTTCCGCAGAGCATGGAAAAACTGGGGCAGAATTACGGCTATATTTTATATCATTCCACATTAGATACGGAGGAGAAACTCGAAAAACTCCGCCTGTGGGAGGCAAACGACCGTGCCAATATTTTTGTGGATCAAAAACCGGTCACAACACTTTACGATCTGGAACTTTTAAAAGAAAAAGAGCTGGATGTCACGTTTGAAAGGGGAGCTGATTTTGATATCCTGATGGAAAATATGGGGCGTGTCAATTTCGGACCGCGCATGGAGCACCAGAGAAAAGGCATCGGTCAGTGCGTGCAGGTCAACGGACATATGCATAACCACTGGAAACAGTACACGCTGCCGCTCGACAATATCGAAAAAGTTGACTTTTCCAAAGAATACAAAGAAGGGCTGCCGGGATTTTATCGTTTTACGGTGGATATCGACGAGACAGCAGATACATTCCTGGATTTTGAGGGATGGGGAAAGGGCTGTGTCTTTGTAAACGGATTTAATATCGGAAGATTCTGGGAGATCGGACCGCAGAAAAGACTCTATATCCCGGCGCCGCTGCTGAAAAAGGGGGAAAACGAGATCATCGTATTTGAGACGGAGGGAAAGACCCGCGATACGATCGTGTTGAAGGATGAGCCGGATATTGGCTGAGTGTCCACGAAAATAAAAATCAAGTAATATGAATGGAGCAGGGTATGGCAGGATATTTATTTGTACACTTTACCGGGGAACAGAAGGACGGCGAGCAGATCTATTTTTCCGTGAGCCGGGACGGACTGCACTGGACGGATCTAAACGATGGAAAACCGGTACTGTATTCGCATATCGGCGAGTGCGGCGTGCGCGATCCGTTTCCGGTAAAAAATCCGCTGAATGGACGTTATTATCTGATCGCAACCGATCTTCGAATCGAAAAGGGTGAGGGCTGGCAGGCAGCGCAGGAGCGCGGCAGCAGGGATATCATCATCTGGGAATCAGAAGACCTCGTGCACTGGGAAAAGGAGCGCGCCCATACAGTCGGCATCCGTGAGGCTGGCTGTGTCTGGGCGCCGGAGGCTGTGTTTGACGAGGAAGAACAGGCATTTTTAGTCTTTTTTGCATCCAAAGTAAAATGTGATGGGGAAGAGACTGCAAAACACCGCATCTATGCCGCTTATACAAAGGATTTTGTCACATTTTCGGATACATTTTTGTATATGGAACGTGAGCGGGATGTGATCGATACCACGATTTTAAGGAGTAACGGAAAATATTACCGGATCTCAAAGGATGAGACCGACAGCAGGCTGATCTTAGAGGAGTCAGACAGTCTCCGCGGGGATTTTAAGCGGATCTCCTGCCCGGTTTTTGAAAAATTAAAAGGCGTGGAAGGCCCGGAGGGCTATCTTTTGCCGGAGGGCAGGAGCTGGTGTGTGATCGCAGACCAGTTTGCCGAGGGAAAAGGGTATCTGCCGATGATCACGGAAGATCTGTCATCGGGTGATTTCACGATTTTGGAAAAAGAAAAATATGATCTTGGCAGGACGAAAAAAAGACACGGCGGGGTGTTGGAATTAAGTGACGCAGAGTATGAGAGATTAATTAAGGCAGAAATGGAGGGGGAACATGTTATATCCACAGGAAAATAAGATTCGTGGGATCATTGATTTAAACGGAGTGTGGGATTTTGCACTTGGGACAACGGAGGAACCGGGGGATGCGGTGACATTGCCGGAGCAGATGGAGCCAATCGCAGTTCCGGCATCTTACAATGATCAGAAAGATGATATTGCTTACCGGAATCATTACGGTTATGCGTATTACCGGAGAAATATTACAGTGCCTTCTTATTACAAGGGACAGAGACTGGTGCTTCGCTTTGACGCAGTAACACATTTTGCAAAAATTTATCTGAATGGGGTATTGCTCACACAGCATAAAGGAGGATTTCTTCCATTTGAAGTGGATATCACTGACAAATTATGTGCAGGGGAGAGTGCAGAACTGGTCGTTGCTGTGGATAACCGCATTAATCACAGCACACTTCCGGTTGGAAATGAGGAGGGAACCTCATTTATGGGAGCAGACAATGCAGGAGTGCCGGGAGTTGAAGCTGCAAAACGCTGGAGAAAACCACAGAATCTTCCTAATTTTGATTTCTTTAATTATGCAGGGATCAACCGTCCGGTCAGAATTTATACGACACCGAAGGCGTATATCAAAGATGTAACGCTTGTGACAGATATCCGTGGAACAGATGGCATTGTGAATTATCAGGTTAAGACTTCAGATACAGATGGACAGGAAGTTGTACTGCAGATCTTAGATGCCAATGGAAATGAAGTGGCACAGGCAAAAGGCACTTCCGGGGAGATCGTGATACCGGATGCAAAACTGTGGGAGCCATATCCGGGAACACCGTATCTGTATACGGCAGCAGTCACGTTCGGTGATGATTATTATGAGGAGCCGTTTGGCGTGCGTACGGTGCGCGTGGAGGGGACTTCATTTCTGATCAATGGAAAACCATTTTACTTCAAAGGATTTGGAAAACATGAGGATTCCGCATTTCACGGACGCGGTATGGACGTCTGCCTGGATGTCAAAGATGTCAATCTGATCCACTGGCTGCATGCAAATTCCTTCCGTACCAGCCATTATCCGTATGCGGAAGAAATGTACCGCCTGTGCGACCGTGAAGGAATCGTGATCATCGACGAGGTTCCGGCAGTCGGGATCGGTGCCGGAGCGGGCATAAATCCTTATGAAACATTCCCGATCCGCGAGCACCATGAGCAGGTCATTAAAGATATGATCGCACGCGACAAGAATCATCCGTGCGTTGTCATGTGGTCACTTGGAAATGAACCGGATACGGAAAATTTTCCGGAATCTGCATACAAGTACTGGCATTCCCTCTATGAACTGGCACATGAGACAGACCCGTCTGACCGTCCAGTCACTTTAGTCTGCTGTCAGAACAATTATGAAAAAGACATTGTCACAAGAAGCATGGATGTCGTCTGCATTAACCGTTACTATGGATGGTACAACCTGTCCGGAGATCTTGATGCTGCCTGCTATGGACTGAACCTGGAACTGGATTTCTGGGAAAAACAGAATAAACCTGTCATGATTACCGAGTACGGTGCCGATGCTGTAGCCGGCATCCATGAGTGTGTGCCGGAAATGTTCTCGGAGGAATTTCAGGTGGAGTTTTACAAGAGACAGAATGCGCAGTTTGATAAGAGGAAGTTCTTTATCGGTGAACATGTCTGGAACTTTGCGGATTTTGCGACTGTGCAGGGATGCATGAGAGTCGATGGAAATAAAAAGGGACTGTTTACGAGAGAGAGGAGACCGAAAATGGCGGCGCATTATTTCAGAGAGAGGTGGGGGGAGGTTCCTGATTTTGGGTATAAGAGGTAGGCGGTAAGGTGCAAAGCAAGAGGTGGCGTGCCGGGGGTTCTTGGGTTCGTCAGCCTGGCGTGCTTTGACGTTATCCCGAAAGCCTGTAATACCCAAAATAGGGAATGGTATAAAAGCGTTTGAAATTGGTGCACTTAGATACTTTTAAGCGCCTGAAATTATGACATGTTTTTTGAAATATCCATTGTATTATCGCATACGTGTGCTAAACTAAAACCATATCAACCAACATACTGCAGGTAGGATTCGCGGATCGCGGGAAGGAGCGTCAGCCGCCCACGCTCCCACCGCGATCCGCGAATCCGAGCCAACAACCCAAAGGAGGACTCATGTCAAAAAATATTCGTGAAATCAACATCAACCAGATAAAAATCCACGACCCATTCTGGTCTGCCATGCAGCACCGCATGACAGACACCGTCATTCCGTTTCAGGAGAAAGTATTAAATGATGAAGTGCCAGGCGTGGAAAAAAGCCATGCCATTGAAAATTTTCGTATTGCCGCAGGTTTAAGCGAAGGAGAATTTTACGGTATGGTCTTTCAGGACAGTGACGTCGCAAAATGGTTAGAGGGTGTCGCCTATTCGCTTGCGGTAAAGCCGGACAATGAGTTGGAAGCGCGTGCGGATGAGATCATTGACATCATCGAAAAGGCACAGCAGCCGGATGGCTATCTTGATACCTTTTTTATTGTAAAAGAACCGGAACACCGCTGGCAGAATTTGCAGGAGTGCCATGAACTTTATTGTGCCGGACATATGATGGAGGCAGGAGTCGCCTACTATCAGACAACCGGAAAAGAAAAACTGCTTCATGTGGTGGAGCGTCTTGCTGACCATATTATTTCCATGTTCGGGGAAGATAAAGAGCCGGGGATTCCGGGGCACCAGGAAGTTGAGATCGGACTGATGAAACTTTACCGTGCGACCGGAAAAGAGAAATATAAGGATATGGCACGGTATTTTTTGGAAGAGCGCGGAAAAAATCCAAATTACTTTTACGAGGAAAAGAAAAAAAGAGGCTGGCAGCACTGGGGGCAGTACAGCTTAGAGCCGTTAGATCAGAGATATACGCAGACACATGCAACGATCTATGAGCAGAAAGAGGCGGTTGGGCACAGTGTGCGTGCCGTTTATATGTACACGGCGATGGCAGACCTTGCCGGGGAAGATAAAGATCAGAGACTTTATGAGGCGTGTCAGACTCTGTGGGATAATATTGTAAAGAAAAGAATGTACATCACCGGCGGCATCGGTTCTACGGTTGAGGGCGAGGCATTTACGATTGACTATGATCTGCCAAACGATATGGCATATGCAGAGACCTGTGCTTCGATCGGAATGATATTTTTTGCGAAGAGAATGTTGGAGATCAGGCCGCTTGGAATTTATGCGGATATCATGGAGCGGGAATTTTACAATGGAACCATCAGCGGTATCCAGTTGGATGGAAAACAGTTTTTCTATGTGAATCCGCTTGAGGTAAATCCGGGAACATCCGGCACGATCTTTGGTTATAAACATGTATTGCCGACCCGTCCGGGCTGGTATGCATGTGCATGCTGTCCGCCGAACCTGGTACGTCTTGTAACTTCACTGGGAACTTATGCATGGAGTGAGAGTGAAACGACGCTCTATTCACATCTGTTTCTGGGACAGACCGCGGATTTTGATAAAGCGGTGATTACGGTAGAAAGCAGTTATCCGTGGGAAGGAAAGGTATCCTATCAGGTAAAAGCAAAAAAAGAAAAGGCGTTTGAACTTGCAATTCATATCCCATCCCATATTCGTCCGGACACACTTGCTGTGACAGTAAACGGAGAAAAAACAGATGACATGTCTTTTGTGAAAGATGGTTATCTTTATCTGAAGAGAAACTGGGGAGAAAATGATGTGATTGAGCTTACATTTGATCTTCCGGTACGCAAAATTTATGCAAACACAAACGTGCGTGAAGATGAAGGCTGTGTCGCCCTGATGCGTGGTCCGGTTGTTTACTGTTTTGAGGGAGTTGACAATGGCGAATGTATTCAGGCGCTACGGATTCCAAGAGAGATCAAAGCGGAGACAGAACTTTGCAGGGAAGGTGTATTAGAAGGAAATGTATTGATCCATCTGCCGGGATACCGGATGGAGAGCAGTGATGCACTTTACTCCGAGGAACGCCCGAAGCGGACAGATGTGACGCTGACCGCAATTCCTTATTATGCGTGGGCGAACCGGGGAGAAAACCAGATGCGTGTCTGGATGCCGGAGGAGTGATCTTTCCGACTAGTTTTCTACACGAAATACCAGACATCCGTGTGCTGGCGGTGTGACAGAAATGGCACTGCCGGATACGGATGTTTTTTCTTTGCTCCAAAGTTCCGTCAGGCTGGCATCTTTGTGGGCACAGGGTTCATCGCCGACATGGAGCGTTTCGATGTCACAGTGGATCGTCTGTGTCTCATCCGATAGGTTGAAGAAGGCGGCAAAGTGTTCACCGGTAACTGCATTGTATGCACACCAGATGGCTTTTTCATCGTCAAGACATACCTGATGCGGCTTGCAGTCCGGGGTTAACATGGACAGCACATCGCGGTTAGTAAGAAGGGCAAGTGTGGCGTCATCTAACTTTGTCAGTTCACAGCCAAGCATCAGAGGGGAACCGAAGAGACACCAGAGCGTTAACATGGTATGCTGTTCCTCCGGTGTAAAATTAGTGTACCATTCATGACCGAATCCTTTTCCAAGCCAGCCGAGCGGAAGCATATCGCAGTCCGGGTAACATCCTTTTGCCACATGGTTCTGCCAGAGCTCACAGCGGTGGAACATATCTTTTAACAGATCCCATTTATCCCAGAAATCATCGGTGATACGCCACATATTTGCATAAGTCTCATAGTGCCATGCGTGTTCGATCAGTGCAGGTCCCGGAGAAAGGGATAAAACGATCGGTCTGCCACAGCGTGCGATCGCCTTTGCGAGCATTTCTATCTCATGGCGTGCAGAATAAGGATTGGCCGGATAGATATTGGTATTACAGATATCATCGCACTTGATGAAATCAACACCCCAGGAAGTATAAAGTTCCATCAGGGAATCATAGTAAGCCTGTCCTGCCTCCGTATCGCGGACACCGTACATATCCGGGTTCCATCCACAGATGGAGGAAGGATTTGCGACCATATCGGCAGTCACGTTGCTGCCCTTGATCTTACAATGGTTATGCGCAGCAGTTCTTGGGATTCCGCGCATGATATGGATACCGAATTTTAAACCGAGACTGTGGATATAGTCAGCAAGGTGGGTAAAACCGGTTCCGTCCGCAGAAGATGGAAAACGTGCCGGATCCGGCTGCAGTCTTGAAAATTCATCCATGGCAACATCCGCAAACGGGATATATTGGAACTGATCGCGCATGGAACCGGCACCGATCGCGTACCATTCGATATCAACGACGATATATTCCCATCCAAACTCCTTTAAATGTGCAGCCATGTAATCTGCATTTGCTTTCACGGCATCTTCTGTCACAGTGGTGTCATAGTAATCGTAGCTGTTCCAACCCATAGGCGGCAGCGGTGCAAAATTATTTTTGTTCATAAAAAACCTCCAGAATTGATTTCCTAAGCCGATTATACTATATAGAAATTACAATACAATACGCATTGCATTTCTTTTCACATTTTTTTATAATGAAAATAATGTTGGAACCGTTATTTGATTCTGACATTATTAAAATCAGAATGACAAAAGACATATCACGATAATAAGAAAAATAAGAGGAATAATCATGTCCGAAAAGAAAAAAGTAAAGATAAACGGTTTTGTTTTTACGGATGAAGCGGAAGCAGAGCAGGCGAAAAAGGAAGCACATGGGATTCATTATGTGGAAGAACGCGCAGATATGCATCATCCGGAAACGGTGCTTGAAATATATAATAAAATGGTGAAGCAGGAACTGTTTGAAACAGCGGTTGGATTTACATACTTAAAAGAACTACAGGAATATCTGATTCAGAATCCGTCCATTAATAACAGTGATATTCTTCCGATTTCCGTGACACATCCGGTGTTAGAGGAGAGCCTCCGGAAAAAATTAAGGATTTCTGCAAAAAACAGGGCGAGCGAAAAGAAGGCGTCAAAAAAAACGGATGGATACCGCAAAAAATATGAGATCACGTTATTTATATCTGTGATACTGGCAGTCAGCGTGATCGGAATGTTTATCGTTGCATCGACGAGCGACAGTCCGACGATCATCAATTATGAAAATAAGCTGATTGATAAATATGCGGCGTGGGAGCAGGAACTTGATGAGAGGGAAGCCGCGTTAAAGGAACGTGAACAGACGGTGGAAGAACCATAGAAGACATCACATTTATTTCATAATTATCTGTTAGGATAACATGCAGGTTTGTACTCTGGCACAAATTTGAGATGTGCAAAAAAGCAGCGCAGAAATGAGGAACAAAGATGGAAAAAATTAAAATATTAGTTGTGGATGATGAAAGCAGAATGAGAAAATTAGTCCGTGATTTTCTGGTCAGGGAAGATTATGAGGTGTTAGAAGCGGGAGATGGAGAAGCAGCACTCGATATTTTTTATCAGGAAAAAAATATTGCATTGATCATTTTAGATGTCATGATGCCAAAGATGAACGGATGGGAGGTCTGCAGGGAAATCAGGGAGACTTCGAAAGTGCCAATTATCATGCTGACGGCGAAGGGGGATGAGGAGGACGAGCTGACAGGGTTCGAACTTGGAGTTGATGAGTATATCTCAAAACCGTTTTCTCCGAAGATCTTAGTTGCGCGTGTCGGTGCAATTTTAAGAAGAAGCGGAAAGGCACCGGAGGAGGGAAAACTTCTTTCCATCGGCGGCATCGTGATCGATCAGACTGCACATACAGTGACGGTGGATGGCAGACAGATCGAATTAAGCTTCAAGGAATTTGAACTGCTTACCTATTTTATGGAAAACGAAGGCATTGCACTTTCCAGGGAAAAGATTCTTAATCATGTCTGGAACTATGATTATTTCGGGGACGCCAGAACAATCGATACACATGTCAAAAAACTGCGTGCCAAGATCGGTGAAAAAGGAGATTACATCAAAACCATCTGGGGCATGGGTTACAAATTTGAAGCAGAAGAAAATGGCAGTGATAAGTAATGATGAAAAGCAGGAAAAAAGAATTTAAAAGAAAATATTTTGGTTCACTGACACACCAGTTGATCCTGATCAGTATCTGTCTGGTTACGGGAACACTTCTTTTGTGCTGGTTTATCAACACGGTTTTTTTAGAACCGTACTATGTGATCAATAAACAAAATACGCTGCTTTCCGGATTTGAGACGATCGATGAAGCGAGTGAGGCAGGGACACTTGATGACAGTTCTTTTGATGTGACATTTGACAATCTCTGTGCAAATGGGAATATCACCGTCATGATCATAAGCTCCGACCGGACGATCGTGCGGTCTTCCGTCAATGATACGCAGAAAATGATGCTGGAATTTATGAATATCATTTTTGGCGAAAAACAAAATGAAGTGACGGTGATGATGCAGTCGGATAATTATATTATTCAAAAACAGACGGATACCAGGTTAGATTCAGAGTTTCTGGTCCTTTACGGAACACTTTCAAACGGCAATCTGATCCTGATGCGTACCGCACTTGAGAGTATCAGGGAAAGCGTCAATCTGTCCAATACATTTCTGGCATGTGTGGGTGTTGTCGCTGCAATCATCAGTGCAGTCGTGATCGTGTTTGTCTCAAGAGGCATTACAACACCGCTTCTGCGTCTGACCGATATCTCAAAACGCATGACGGAGCTTGATTTTGAGGCAAAATACCAGCCGGGGCGCAGATACCACAACGAGGTAGATGAGTTAGGCGAATATATGAATGTCATGTCGACCACGTTAGAGCATACGATCTCCGAACTGAAAAGCGCAAATAACCAGCTGCAGATCGATATTGACAAAAAGACGCAGATCGATGAGATGCGCAAAGAGTTTTTATCCAATGTATCGCACGAGTTAAAAACACCGCTTGCACTGATCCAGGGCTATGCGGAGGGATTGAAAGAATGTATCAATGATGATGCGGAGAGCAGGGACTTTTACTGCGAAGTCATCATGGACGAAGCGGACAAGATGAATAAAATGGTCAAAAAACTGCTCACTTTAAACCAGCTCGAATTTGGCAATGAGGTCATCACCATGGAGCGGTTTGACCTGACAGAACTGATCCGGGGGGTGATCAATTCGTCTGCGATCCTTTTGAATCAGAATGAGATCACATTGGACTTTACACAGCAGGAACCGTTATATGCGTGGGCGGATGAATTTAAGGTGGAAGAGGTAGTGACCAACTATCTGAGCAATGCGATCCATCACGCAGAGGGAGAAAAGCGGATCGATATCAGCTGTGTACAGAAAGGGGACAAAGTCCGCGTCAGTGTTTTTAACACGGGAAATCCGATACCGGAAGAAGATGTGGACAATATCTGGATCAAATTTTACAAAGTGGATAAAGCGAGAACCAGAGAATACGGTGGCAGCGGCATCGGTCTGTCAATCGTCCGGGCAATCATGGATTCGTTCCATCAGAAGTGCGGCGTGATCAATCATGAGGACGGAGTGGAATTCTGGTTTGAACTAGAAACAAATAATGGAAATTTTTTTAGTTGATAAATCATACCAAAAATGCTAACATATGGGTATAGTTCGTGACAATAGAATGTTCGCAGAGTGCGCATTCTGTTGTTCATGATAATAGAATATTCGCAGAGCGTGAGTTCTATTATTTACAGATATTTTGAGAGGAATGCCATGAAAAGAACGGGAATGAGATTAACGGCAGTGGCAGCAGTGACAGCGTTGCTGCTCGGTGGATGTGGAGAACAGCCATACAGTTTAACAGAAGATGAGGAAGGCATGATTGTGGATTACTCGGCACACGCTGTGGCAAAATTTAATACGAGCCAGCCTGACGGCCTTGCAAATGTGAGCCGCAATGAGCAGGAAACAGAGGCAGTGGATGAGTCACAGACGACGGAGACGGAGAATAAAATCACACTGGATGCATCCGGCAATGCAGCTGCAGGAGACCAGAGCACAGAGAATAAAACAGCAGAGCCGTCGACACTGGATGAACTGTTTGGAGGAGAAAATCTGTCGGTCACATATACCGGAGCAGAAATTGCAGCAAATTATATGGAGGGCGGTTATTATTCGCTGGATGCAGAGCAGGGCAAGACATTTGTGATTGTCGGTATTGATATTACAAATTCCGGAGCGGATGAAATAGCGATAGATAACTTTGCAAAGACACCGAAGTTCTCTGTTATGGTCAATGGTCAGGAAAAAGCAGAGGAAGAAAATACAATACTTCCATCTGATTTTGCACTGTATCAGGAAACAGTCCCGGCTGGAGTAACAGAAAATACTATCTTATTGTTTCAGGTGCCGGACAGTGTGACCAGTGTGGACAGTCTGGATCTGTTTGTAAATATCAGCGGTACAAATTATCAAATTACTTTGTAATGATATTAGTAATGTGCTATAATAAATGCAGTATTTATGCAATGGAAAAAGAGACGAATTGCGTAGCAGATGATACGCGGGAGGAGAGACAGGAATGGATACAAATATACTTTTAGAGTCAGGAACAAATGAACTGGAGGTCCTGGAATTTACATTAGGAAATAATCATTATGGAATCAATGTTGCAAAGATCAGAGAGATATTGACGTATCAGCCGGTTACACCAGTACCAAATTCTCATCCAAGTGTGGAAGGTATTTTTATGCCGCGTGATACGATGATTACTGTTGTTAATCTGAAAAGATGCCTGGGAATGCCGGAGGACGGAGAAAACAAAGGACTTTTTATCATCACGAACTTTAACAAATTAAATATTGCGTTTCATGTAGATGCTGTGATTGGTATCCATCGTGTATCATGGGAATCCATCATCAAACCGGATTCAACGATCAATACGGAGAATAACAGTGCATCCACAGGTGTCATTAAGATGGATGACAAGCTGATCATCATCCTTGATTTTGAGAAGATTGTATCCGATATCAGCCCGGAGACAGGACTTAAGGTATCAGATGTTGATAATATGGTAAGCCGTGAACGTTGTGACTCTCCGATCCTGATCGCTGAGGATTCACCGCTTCTTAGCCGCTTGATCACAGATTGTCTGAAGAAGGCAGGATACACCAATCTGATTGTGACAATGAACGGTCAGGAAGCATGGGACAAACTTACTGAATTTGAAAAAGCAGGCAATGTGCGTGACAAGGTTCACTGTATTATCACGGATATCGAGATGCCGATGATGGATGGACACAGACTGACCAAACTGGTTAAGACAAATGATAATATGAAGAAGATACCGCTCATTATTTTCTCATCTTTGGTCAATGAGGAAATGAGAATTAAAGGCAAACAGTTAGGGGCAGATGCTCAGTTGACAAAACCTGAAATCGGCAATCTTGTAGAGGCTATTGACAATTTAATTGATAAAAGCATTGATTAGGTTGAAGCGAAGAGGGGGATGTGATGTATTGTCACATCCCCAAATTAAGTTATAGGCTTGACGGAGGTATCGGATGAGCGGGACAGAAGATTATCTGGATGGACTGTTAAATTCCATATCTGAAAAAGATTTGGATACAAAGAAAAAAACCGGGAGTGAAACGATGCAGACAGAGGAAGATATTATGAATGATATGGAAAATGATTTACTTTCCAAAGAAGCGGAAGATAATTTTTTAGAACAGTTTGAAAAAGAATTGCAAAATGAGAAGTCGTCACCGGAAGAGGAAAAAACGGATGATTTCTTTAACAGTTTAGATCAGATTGTGGATGGAGCAGATCATAATAATAATGATGATGATTTCCTGATGGATACGCTTGGAGATATCCCGGGTATCGATGATGTGACAAAAACAGAAGATTTGTCACAGGCACAGACGATGGAAAAAGAGCCGGATGAACAGTCTGAAGATACAGCAGAACCGGCACAGGCGTCAGATGATGCCGGAAGTGATGCTTTTGGTATGGATGATGCAGGCAGCACAGGACTGGATGATTTTGGAGACCTTGGCGGGGCTGATATGTTTGGAGACAGTGAGGCAGAAGAAACCGAAATTACTCCGGATGGCATAGAAGAAACTCCGAAAAAAGAAGGTTTTCTAAAAAAATTATCACGCATTCTTTTTGGGGAAGATGATGAGGATGAAAAAGGTGATTCTGTCTCATCTCAAAAAGAACCGCTAACAGGAGAAAATGCGGGTGACATTGATTTGTCAGATCCAAATATGCAGATATTGCAGGAACTGGGAGATATTCCGGATATATCGGATGCACCGAAGGAAGAAGAAAAGCCGGATCCGAAAGAAGAGAAAAAGAAGAAAAAAGAGAAAAAGAAAAAAGAAAAGAAGCCAAAGAAAGAAAAGAAACCAAAGCCAAAGAAAGAAAAGAAGCCAAAGCCGCCAAAGGAACCGGATCTGACTCCTCCATTGCCGAAGGTGCCGGTAATTCTGATCTTTGTAATGGTATTTTCATTCCTTATTCTTGTGGTGTTAGCAACAAATCTGGTCGGCTATTCAAGCAGCTTTTCAAATGCAGAAGACGCATATGCAAAGGGTGATTATGAGCAGGCATTTCAGGATGTGGCAGGTCTTGAAGTGAAAGAGAAAGATCAGGATACCTACAGAAAATACCGTATTCTGGCATATACAACAGGTCAGTACAGAGCATATCAGAATCTGGTGAACCAGAAAATTTATGATATGGCACTGGATTCACTGATCAGCACGATCGGAAGATGTGAAGAATACAGCAGTGATGCCAAAGAACTTGGATGTGAAGGAGAGATTTCAGACATACAGGCAAAGGCAGAGGAAGCATTAGAAGCATTTAAGATTGATACGAAAAAAGCACTTGAAGTATATGACATGAAGGATCGGACTGCATATTCAAAAGAGATTTATCAGATACTGGATGATGCAGGACTTAGTGAGGAATAAAAATGATAGCGATCATTGACTATGATGACTATTATATTTTCAAAATCCGCATAAAATAAGGCTAAATGGGCATCTGAAATAAGCCCAAAACCAGTTTTACTAATTATATACTAAATACAGTGCTTTGAATGAATACTTAGAGTGCCGCGGTGGGATACCACTACGGTGCTCTTTTTTTTCGTTTATAAGTTATTGAAATTGGAATATATTACCAGCACGTTTATCAACTATTTTCATGTATAATTGATTTTGGAGTTAGGAGATGATTATGTATGAAAATAGTATGCGAAACTTGTGGTGCCCCATTGAAATATTATGACACTGTTTCAAGAATTGTAAGAACGAAAGGGCACATAACAATACATGTTCCAGTTCAAAGATTAAAATGCCCTATGTGTGGTTGCATACATAGAAATCTTCCGGATTATATTTATCCATACAAGCAATATGAAGCTGAAATTATAGATGGTGTTGTGGAAGGATTCATAACCTGTGATACGATAGGTTTTGAGGACTATCCTTGTGAAATGACAATGTTTAGATGGAGATCAGAAAATTTATAATCTCATTTATAAAAATATTAGTACAGATTACGGTTTATAAAGATTGAGCCAGCAATGGCTCTTTCTTTTTGCAGTTATTCCACTGAGGTTGTTTTTACTATTGCTTATTTCTAACCTAGAATAGATTTTACAAGGAGGGAATAAATTATGGCAACTACAATCAGACCGGAATTATCCGAGAAAAATCCTTATTGGATTGAAAAACATCGTTACTATGAGTTGAAGCATTTTTGTTTACAGTATCCCATTTGGAGAAAAGCATATTCTTCACTGAGTGGAATTAGCGGTAAGCCATCAGATTGGGCTATGTTCATTGTCACTAGCACCATGGGCGATCCAACCGCAAAAGTCGGGATAGCACGGGCATATTATTCAGAACGAACGGACATGATTGAGAGGGTGGCTGAGCAAACAGATCAGCAGCTTGCTCCATATATTCTAAAAGCTGTTACTGAGGGATGGTCCTATGATATTTTGAAAGCTAGATTAGGAGTTCCATGCTGCAAGGATACTTACTACGAATTGTACAGACGTTTCTTTTGGTTATTAAATAGGGAACGGAAATAGACGCGGAATTTACAACTTCCTTTATGAAAGGAGAGTGAATTTATATGTTTGAAAGAATCAAAGCTTACAGAAATCTGGAGAAAGGCAATAAGTTTATAAAAGGGTGCATAGTAGCTGCTGAATTAACAGGAGATGAAGAAATGTTAAAGGAAGCCTATGAAGCGCTTTATCTAAATGAAAAACTTAAAAAGATGATGTGGCGTAGCAAAAAAATGGCAGTAAATTACAACTTGGCGATGATTAGAAAAGGATTATAAAGGATTGAGCCCTAGCAAGGGCTCTTTCTTTTTGCGCCTTTTTTGCAAGTCCTCTTATGGAAAATAAATATTTTAAGGAGGAATTTATTATGAGTAAAACAATTTACGGGGTTAATCGAGGAAACTTAGGAGAACTTGAAAAAATTGTAAGAGGAAAATGTACAGGATTTATTGTACGTGTAACCGGATACGGATTGACGGATATTGAGATTTTCAATATTAACCTAATTAATTGGATGCTTGTAAAGAAGCAACTTCAAGAAATGGCAATCGAAGGATAGGGGTCCCTACAAGGACTCTTTCTTTTTTTTTATCCTAGATTAGAAAGTCGGACGGAGGTTACCAGAAATCATGATATGTTTGTATCTGAAAAATTGCCAGGTGAGAAAATCAGGAAAACATTTGAAAGGAGGATACTGAGATGGTATTGGTACTTATTGCATTATTAGCTGGGGTTGTCATAGGTCTGGTTTTATCAAAACTCATATTTAAACCCAAATGCGTAGGAACTATTAATGTTGACCATTCGACTGATACACCGTATCTCTTTTTAGAATTGAATGAGCCGCTAAGTATATCAATTCTACAGAGTAAGCGGGTAACATTGGAAGTACATATTAAAAATTATGTTTCGCAGGATTAACATTTACTGTTATGGAGTATTTTTATATTTTTCTGAAAGGAGATAAAAAATGGAAGAGAAAATCAAAGACATGTTAGATGAGGAGATAGCAAATGAATTTCAGGCTTTATCTGGATTAAAGACTGGAAGTCAGGAACAGACGGTAGCTATTGATAATCTTGCAACATTGTATCGACTGAGAATCGAGGAGAGCAAAAGCGACTGGGAAGCTGGAGACAAATACGATCGATTAGAAATGGAAAAAGAAGCTAATGATCGTGATAATGAACTTAAGCAGACACAAATAGCGGAGCAGGTTAAAGATCGATATTTTAGAGTCGGTGTAGCGGCAGCAGAATTAATAATACCGTTGATGTTTTATGGACTTTGGATGAATAAAGGATTTAAGTTTGAGGAAACAGGTGCATTATCGTCATCAACATTCAAAGGGTTGATTAAACATTTTAGACCTACGAAAAAGTAGAAAAAAAACTTAAAGCAGGAGAACGTGCAAAAAAAGCATATTCTCTTGCTTTTGCATTTTATATTTCGCTAAAACAACACACTATATTACGAGAAAAGGAGGAATTTGATAATGAATAAAATATTTATCGAGATACCAAACACAACACATGAAATGATGATATGTGTTCCAGCAGAGGAAGATGTATGGTCATTCCGGATGATATTCTTTGAGTCGGAATGCTCAGATTTGTGTATGGTCACAATTCAGACAAATTATACAAATGATGAAACAGAAAAGTTTCAAAGTATGAGTGAATCAAAGCGTGGCCCATATGGCAGATTGAATAGAGAGTTTAAGTTCGAATTTAAAGATGGACCGGGAGAACCAATTACAATATCCGTATATGAGGATGCTGAAAATACATATAGAAACATTTGTGTTACATATTAGGGGGTATTTGGAGATGTTTAAGAAAATAAGAACATCTCCTTTTCTTTTTATATTTTGTAATGTATAATTCTAAGTGTCACAGTAATGTTTGTTATGTAAGGGAGGTATATACTATGATTCGTTTTACAAAGGAAAATGTAAAAAAAGTATTAACTAACAATGATGGATTTACAGATAGAACTTATCATAAAGAGGAAAATTTTGAAGAGGAAAATATTTATACGATTAAAAATGGAAAATTATTAATGCATTCCATAGAAAAAGGTGCTTTAGATAATAGCGGATATGATAGTATGACTGAGTGCGACATGGATCAGACAATAAAATTTCTTAGGGAGCGCAAAAACAAGTTAATTATAACTGCATAAAGATATAATCGCTTTATTTGCATATTCTTTTATGAAACAGAGAATAAAGCTTTATTTCTCGTAATAGTTGTAAACTGGCTCACAATAGAAAGGAGACTGTATGGCTATGAGTATTTTTAATGAGAAGCAAATAGAAGCAATGAGGAGCGGTAAATATATTTGTTCTAAATGTGGAAGAGTAATGGAATTTGAGGATGAATGGGAAGATACATTGGTATGTTCCTGCGGTCATAATATTGGCTTAGATGAATATGGTTGCGAAGGCGACGAAAAATATGAAAATTTATATTCAGATGAAAATGACGGCTGGGATGAAGATAACCCAGAGGGAGAAACTTACGATGAGGTTTGCGGAGAATTAGAAGACGATTAAAAACAAGAATGAAGAGTCTTAGAGAAATCTAGGACTCTTTTTTTTTTCGAGGGAAATACATATGCGATATCATTATAAAAAACCAAACATATATACATCAATGTACGGACGAACATATATTTGTAACCATCCAGTTTATAATCGATGTACGCTTTTTGAAATTGGAAACAAGGGATTGGCTGTTATACAACAGCGTTTTAACAAAAATAATAAAAGTACAAGTTGGTCAGAGATAGATGCTTGGATTATAGATACAATATATTTGCATCCACAATTTAAAGAGTATTTTGATAAACGTGCTGGCGAATCTATAAATGGGTTATACCCAACTGTAACAGTGAGACAGATTATGTGGGCACTTAAAATGAAACCAATAAAAAGGGAGCGTTGGGAAACTGTGTTCGACAGGAAAGAGATATAGTTCGCAAAAATTACATAGGTCTTTATGAAAGGAGAGTGATTTTATGATACTTTTTATAACATTAACAATTGTATTATTACTATTAGCAATAAGTGCTATTATCGCTGTAGCAGTCGGCGGAGTGGCATTTATACTTGTATTTGGTGATGTAATTGTGTGTGTGATGATTATTGTATTTATAGTCAAGCACCTGGCAAAGAAACGTAAGAAATGAGGCGTGAACAACGCCTTTTTCTTTTGCTCCGCACATTTTACATTCCTCTTTATGAAAGAAAAATTTATTTAAGGAGGATACGGATATGAGACAATCATGGAAAGAATTATGGGAACTTAATAAATTATCGGTGAAATGGGTAGCCAAACATTGGAAAGGTTACACACTTGCATTGATAATATGTTATGGTATCGGTTATATTCTTGGCACAGGTGGATTTAAGAACTGTAAAACCTATATTGAGAATAAATTGAAAAAATCAACAAACGAGGAGGAGTCCTAGCAAGGGCTCTTTCTTTTTGCGCAAAAATTACATTTCTCTTTATGAAGGAGGTGGAAGCTATGACTTTAATTGGATGTGCCCTTATTTTATTAGGGGTGATACTTCTGATAAGAGGTGATAACAACAACTGATATAGAAGGAGTCCTAGCAAGGGCTCTTTCTTTTTGCGCAAAAATTACATTTCTCTTTATGAAGGAGGTGGAAGCTATGACTTTAATTGGATGTGCCCTTATTTTATTAGGGGTGATACTTCTGATAAGAGGTGATAACAACAACTGATATAGAAGGAGTCCTAGCAAGGGCTCTTTCTTTTTGCGCAATATTTGCAAGGACTATTATGAGAGAAGAGTTAGCTCAGATGGTAGAGCACTGGATAGTTATATCCAGAGGTCAAGGGTTCGAGTCCCTTACAATTCTCTTTTATTTTTTTTTTCAGGTTAGAAGGAGGTGTAGAAAGTGTCCAGTGAAGAATTTAAGCTGATGCTTTGTGATCTGTATGAAATGGATTTATATTTTCCAAAATCATCTTTTTACATAAAGGATTTTACAAAAGCAAGCTATTCGGTATGGGCTATTCAGGAACTTGGAAATTATGTTGGATTTCGTTTAGGTCCACCAGGAACTGTTCGAACAACAGATGAAATCATTAATTATGTAAAAAAGTTTCAAAAAGAAATGGATGGATTTTCAAAACTTAATCCTCTGACAGAGCAGATGTTTTCAATAGCGAAAGATATAGCAACAAATGTGTTGGATGTATTGCTTGCTATGAAATAAATGGTGCAGTAAGAAAGGAGAAAAATATGACACCCAAATGGAACAAAATTATTACTCAATCAAAAATCCGATTAAAGCACGGATCTCCAACCATTTTAACATGCCTTGGTGCTATTGGAGTTGTTGCTACATCGGTATTGGCAATACAGGCCACGCCAAAGGCAGTGAGAAAAATTCGAGCCGATAGTTGTATTAATCATGATGGAGATCCAGATGCATATACAAAAACGGAAGCATTTCAATCAGCATGGCTGTGTTATATTCCGGCATCACTTGTCGGAATGTCAACTATCGCTTGTATATTTGGGGCTAACATATTGAATAAACATCAGCAGGCAACCATTACAAGTGCTTATGCATTACTAAGTAATGTTTATCAGGACTATGAAAGAAAAACAAAAGAGATATTCGGAGAAGAAGGACATCAAAAAATCATCGATGCCATTGCGGCTGAAAGAGCAGACGACGTATATATTTCATCAGAAAATTTGTGTGGCGTCAGTTCATTATCATTTGGCGAGCGGAATCCCGAAGATATGAGATTATTTTATGATGCTTTTTCTGGAAGATATTTTGAGAGTACGATACCTCAGGTATTGGAAGCCGAATATCATTTGAATCGAAATTGGACACTCGGAAGAGAAATTTGCGTAAACGATCTATACGATTTTCTTGGCATTGATAAAATACCGGGTGGAGAAGAGTTGGGCTGGTTCTATGAGGATGGAATTGGTTGGATCGACTTTAATCATCATAAAACAGTATTAAATGATGGTCTTGAGGTTTATGTAATTGATATTGAATATCCACCAAGACTGTGGGATGAGGATGATTATTAATCAGCATCGCAACAATCACAAGTTATATTATGAAAGGAGAGTGACATCATGAAACAGAAATCAAAAATGATCAAGTTAGTTGGATTCGCGGTAACCATAATCGGAGTGGGGGTAAACCTGGTATCTGATTGGTTAGACGAACAGAAGATGGATGAGAAAATTGAAGAAAAGATAAATGAAGCACTTGTCCAGAAAAACAAAGAAGCAGAGGAGTCCTAATACGGACTCTTTTGTTTTTCTTTTTGGAGGGAAACATGACGTCCGCAAATGAACGTGCCGTTTACACTGCTCAGTATTGTCTTGAACAATTACTGAGAAAAACATCCAATTGGCGAGGGTATAGTTTAAAGCAGGAAAGCTATTCACTATGGGCGATAAAAGAAATACTGACTCGTCTTGAAGAGAATCAAGATACACCGCCATTGATTATTATTGAAGAATTTCGAGATCAAATGGATAAGTATTCATGCCTTAATCAATTCACAAGTCATAAATTTTCTTGTGCAAAAGATATGGCGGAATGGGTTATTGACCTGCTTATTTCATAGTTACTAAAACAAATTTTATATTTTGAAAGGAGATTCGCATTATGTGTGTAAGAGAAACAACATTAGGAGAAGAGATTATCGGTTTAACAGGAAAGGGTGTAGATATCCCTACGGTAGAAAGAATGTATAGGAAGTATATTGCTATTACAAGCGAAGCCAGCACAAAGAAAGCAGCAGAAGAATATTGCTGTTTTGATGTAGATGCATTATTCCCAGCAATTGAAGCTATTCGAAATCTTAAAGCTGCATTTACGGGAACATGTTGCTCAGTTCTTCCAGAATATTTTAAAGTTGGAGATCAGATTGTCATTCCACTGGGCGACCTTGGAACTTTCACAGCGACTGCTCAGAAGGTTACGGACGGCAAGGTATTGTTTATATTTGACGACTACGTTACCAAACGTCCCATGAATGAGAATAACAGCAATGAAGGCGGTTACGAAAAATCTGATTTGAGAAAATGGATCGAAAAAGATTTATTCAAGATGTTTCCGGCAGTCATTAGAGACCGTATTTCTGAATTATCTATCCCGACACTTGGAGAAATCTGCGGATGGGATGATGAATGGGACAGAGAGCATTTTGAAGCCGATGGCGATGAGCAGCTTCCGCTGATGAAGCAAAGACGTAACCGAGTAGCATATTACAATAATGAATGTGAATACGGTTGGCTCAGAAATGCTATGAAAAAAGGATTTTCTTCGGCTTATTTCGCTAGTGTGGACAACGGTGGCAATGCGTCCTGCTACAGCGCTTCGAACTCTTTTGGGGTTCGTCCGGAATTCTGGTTGGTTAGATAGAATCGCGGGGTCTTGTGCCCCGTTTTATATTTATGGAGGAATACAATAAAATGCAAAAACCTAATGTGTCTAAAGTCTACAATGATTTGAAGAAAGCTACTATCAAGCACAGTCCAGAAATTTTAACCGGAATCGGGATTGCCGGTATGGTAAGTACAACAGTATTAGCTGTTAAAGCTACGCCAAAAGCATTACTTCTCATAGAAAATGAGAAAAAAGAGCAGAATCGTATTTTGCGCGAAGAAGCACTTGCACAGCATAAAGAAGCGATTCCGATAATAGACCGCCTCAAACCTATTGATGCTATAAAAGTAGCGTGGAAACCTTATATTCCAGCGGCTATTACTGGAACACTATCTATGGCGTGTTTAATAGGAGCCAGTTCTGTAAATATCAGACGTAATGCTGCATTGGCTACGGCATACAGCTTATCAGAAACTGCATTACGTGACTATCGGGAAAAAGTGGTAGAAACAATCGGCGAAAAAAAAGAGCAAGTAATCAGAGAGCATGTTGCACAAAAAAAAGTAGACGAAAACCCAATGAAATCAGCAACTGTTATGGTTACAGGCGGAGGACAAGTGTTATTTCTTGAGCCGGTATCCATGCGATATTTCAGATCTGATGTGCAGACGGTACGAAAAGTTGTAAACGATTTGAATTACCGACTTACAACCGGCATGGAAGAGTATATATCATTGAGTGAATTTTATGATGAAATCGGACTGTCACATACATCAACCAGCGACGAAATTGGATGGAATATCCTAACAGATGGACAAATTGAAGTAGAGTTTCGTGCCACCGTAGCGGATAATGATGAACCGTGTTTAATGCTGGATTACCAGGTGTCACCGAGATACGATTTTACGAAGCTCATGTAATACGCAGTTTTTACACAGTCTATTATGGAATAATAAACCTATTTTTCAAAGGAGGAAAAAGAAATGAACGAAAACAATGTAGAGAACGAGGTAATGGAAACAACAACTGGAGAACTTATGGAAAGAGAGGAATCTGGCAACGGTTTAAAAACGGCAGCTATTGTTGGGTTAGTTATTGTTGCAGGCGGTTTAGTCGGCAAATTTGTAGCTAAGCCAGTAATGACTAAAGTAAAACAGTGGAAACAGAGTCGAAAATCTGAGGTAGTAGTTGATGCCGATGCAGTCGTCGAAGATGATTTCGAAGAAAATTCTGATTCGGACAACGAAGAAAATGAGGATTAAATTCCGGGGAGGGAGTGCCTGTAACAAGGTACTCTCTCTTTATTTTTTATGGAGGGAAACCATATGACAAAATACTCTTATGACGGACCCGTGATGGAGTTTAATAAATGTATAGTAAATAGATGGCAAGGAACGACATTTGCTGATTCAGAGAAAAAAGCAAAAAGTAATTTAATGCATCAATTCAAGAAAAAGAATAACCGTATACCGGGGACCAAAATAACTCTTCCCGGAAAATTACAAATTGTAAATTAAAGGGGGATTATATGGCTGAATATAGATCAAACTCTGATAAATCCAGAGAAAAACAAACCAACAAGCCTGTTCCAGAAAAAAAGATAGAAAAAGTGGTTCAAGGTGAAGTCAGATCAAAGAAAAAAAGCGGATTACAAAAAATCACAGATGCTTTTGTTCCAGATGATGTAGCAAATGTAAAAAGTTACATTATTGAGGATATTGTTGTTCCAGCAGCAAAAGAAATACTGTTAGATTCCGTAAAAGCGATTCTCGGAATTAACGGTAAGAACGGAAACAAACAGACACCAGCATCTAGGGTATCATACCGGCAATATTACAACAATGATAGTCGTAGAAATTATAGTAGCGGTGGAAATAGAAGTCGAAATAGCTACGATTTTGATGACATCATAATTGATAATCGTGGCGAGGCAGAAGAGGTGCTTGACCGAATGGAAGAAATAATTGCCACGTACGGTTTGGTCAGTGTTGCAGATTTTTATGAGCTTGTCGGGGTTCCGAGTAACTATACAGATAATAATTATGGCTGGTCTAATCTTCGTAATGCATATGTTGATCGTTTGAGAGATGGCGGATACATTATTAAATTACCTAGAGCATTCCAGTTAGATTAATGGACAGGAGGAATCAGTGACAATGGAAAGTATTTTAAAAACTGAATACTCAGATCAATTTGATCTTGAAAGAAAGCATCGAATTGAAGTTTCATATTACAAATATGGACCAGCGCGTGAAAATTTTGGAAGCGGCAGAGTAGACGCATTAGCAACTGCTGAATTATGTATTGAAGCTTTTAAGAAAGATCATAATACAGAGCATTTAGTCGATGCGGCAAATTATCTTATGTTTAGATATAAATACCCGATGCCAGGAGAATTTTTCCAGCCTACAGATTCAAAGAATAGCGTAGGAACAGTTGGTACACCAATTAATTTTGAAAAGGAGATATAGAGAAATGAATAAAGAAACAATCGTAACATCAGTAAAAGCAAGTATGAAGAAAGTAACAATCAAAGCAAAAAAATACAGTCCGGAAATTCTCATTGTTGCAGGGGTAGTAGGAACTGTAGCTAGCACTGTTTTGGCATGTAAGGCAACAACAAAGATCGAGTCTATTTTAGAGGAATCTAAAAATACTATTGATACGATTCATCAGTGTTCGGGCAATAAGGATATGGCCGATAAGTATTCGGAAGACGATGCAAAAAAAGATTTAGCAATTGTATATATCCAGACTGGAGTAAAATTGGCAAAACTTTACGCACCATCAGTGGCGTTAGGCACTTTATCTATCGTGAGTATGGTGGCATCCAATCGGATTCTTCGTAAGCGTAATGTGGCATTAGCAGCAGCATATGCAACTGTGGATAAAACGCTTAAGGAATATCGTGAACGTGTTGTGGAGCGTTTTGGACAGGAAGTTGATAATGAACTTAGATACAACATCAAAGCAAAGAAACTTGAGGAAACTGTGACTGACCCGGAAACAGGTAAAGAAAAGAAAGTAAAAAAAACTGTTGATGTTGCTGATCCAACAGTGAGTGATTATGTAATGTTTTTTGATGCATCAACAAGCGAAGCATACGAAAATAACGAAGATTATAACAGAATGACGTTAAGAGGAGCACAGCAGTACGCAAACGATAAATTAAACGGAGATGGATTTTTATTTTTGAGTGACGTTTATGACGAGCTTGGAATTAAGAGAACCAAATTGAGTCAGAGTGTTGGATGGGTAAAAAACGGTTCTGGTGATGGTTATGTAGATTTCCGTGCCGTTGAAACTTACAGGGAAAATGAAGCAGGATCTCTTGAAAAAGCATGGCTTCTTGATTTCAATGTGGATGGCAACATTTTAGATCTTATCTAAATCATAAAAAGAATGGAGATGATTAAACTGCACGCACAATTTAGAACTGTAGCATTATTTATAAGCTTGACATCTTTGTTAATAACAAGTCCTGCATATAAATGCGATGCAAAAACAGTTCAAGATATAAATTCAGGATATGAGGTGTGGCAAGTAAGGACATCAAATATTTATAGCTTTCGAGTAACAATGGATGAACTGGTATTAGAAATCAACGATGCATGTTCTATATCAGACAATGACATAGATTTAATCGCTCTTGTCACTATGGCGGAAGCAGAAGGTGAATCTGAGTTAGGAAAACGGCTTGTTATTGATACTATTCTGAATCGGTTTGAATCTGACTTATTCCCGGATTCAATAGAAGATGTGATTTATCAGAAAAATCAGTTTACTTCTATGTGGAACGGGCGAATTGAAAAGTGTTATATTGACGACACTATTCGCCAGCTGGTTGTAGAAGAACTTGATTGTCGACGAGACGACAAAGTTATATATTTCACTGCCGGCTGGTATGGCAAATACGGAACTCCGACATATAGAGTCGGTCATCATTATTTTTCTTATCAATGAAAGGAGGTTTCACCATGAGCGGAATTATGGGATTTACTTTTTCAGCATTTGCTGGAATTTGTTTCTTTGGTGGTATTGCAGTTTTACTGGGCGGAAAGGAGCATTAAATATGGATGGATTTGGTAATTTCATATCGATGTTGGATTTTGTGTTGGATACTAAAAGAAAACGTCACATTACAGGGGGCATTTTATTAAGTGCCTCTTTACTTTTTGGTGGTCTCGCGCTTACTGTAATGACTATTAATAACGAGGAGGATATTGATGAGCAGTAAAGTAATATTTTGTAGTGGATTTGTATGCGGTGCGATGGTTGGTGCTACTGGTATATGGAAATACGTTGAAAATAAGTACGAACGCATCGCACAGGAAGAGATAGATTCAGTAAAAAATGTATATTCTAAAAAGGGTAAACCAGCAGGCAAGCCAGAGAATCAATGTGATTTGGCAAGCAATATGGATAAAGCATGTCAGATAATTCATGAAAATGGATATACAGCAAGTACAGAAAATGAGGAAATGATGAAAAACAAAAACTTGAACACAGGGGAAGTCAATGACGTATCATATGTAATTGCTCCAGAGAAATTTATGGAGCATGACGATTATGACACGATTTCGCTTACCTATTATTCAGATAATGTGTTAGCAGATGAGGATAATGAGATTATTGAGGACGTAGAGGGCGTGGTAGGGGAAGATTCATTAAATCACTTTGGAGAATATGAGGATGATGCTGTGTATGTGCGAAATGACGCCAGAAAAGTTGATTACGAAATTCTGTTGGATCAGAGAAAATTCTCCGAAATCTACCATTAACTTGTTATGTTAGATGGAGGAATAATGACGAAAAACGAGTTGATTAACATGTATTTTGAGTGGATGTACGATATTGTATGTCCAGATAAAAAGAAAAGCTATCGAAAACTTTTATATTTTCTGCATAGTGTTGATTTTACATATTTGATTGACATGGATGGAAATCGTTTTGAAGATGGTATCAAATTACGATATCGTTTCGGGCATGAATGTGCGCATATTGATATGTGTACAGTATCAGAATATTTAGATGAACGGCCATGCAGTATGCTGGAAATGATGATCGCGCTTGCTATTAGATTAGAAGAGCATATTATGTCAAATCCGGATATTGGGAACAGAACCGCACAATGGTTTGGGAATATGTTATCAAGTCTGGGACTTGCTGATATGGACGACGCAAAGTTTAATAAAGAGCAGGCACAGACTATAATTCAGTGTTTCTTGAACAGAGAATATGAGCCGAACGGATGTGGAGGATTGTTCACAATTAACAATTGCGCATATGATTTGAGAACTGTTGATATTTGGTATCAGGCATGTTGGTATTTAGATCAGTTTGTATAGGATGAAAAAGGAGATAAGAAAAATGGATGAAATGATGACACGCTATATTTTCAAACACATGAGAATTACGGAAAGCAGATTAGACATGATGGGAAAAGATCTTGTCAGGCAGGTTAAACTTAATAAGCGTACGACCAGGTTTGCTGTTGCTGTAACAGCGTCTATCTTTGTGCTGGGATACATTCAGTCTAAGATCACGAACGAGATCGCTGAGTTACGTGAAGAAGTGGATGAGTTGAAAAAAGTAAAAGGAGAGTAAGGATACAATGATCGATTTTCTGATGATTTCTACCCGGAGCACAAAGCGTGGGGTGATAGAGATTTATCCGAAGTTCATTATTAAAAAGAGTGACGATCTTATGATCCGTGGAAGTGACTTCTATGCAATTTGGGTTGAAGATCGTGGTTTATGGTCAACAGACGAACAGGACGCCTTACAACTCATAGATCGAGAATTGGATAAATATGCGGAAGAAAACCGTCATCGCTTTACCTCGGATATAAAGGTTTTGCATATGTGGGATTCAGAAAACGGTATGATTGATCATTGGCATAGATATTGCCAAAAGCACATGCGTGATAACTTCCATATGTTAGATGAAAAACTTATATTTTCCAATACAGCAACTAATAAAAAAGACTACGCCAGCAAAAAGTTGAATTATCCGCTTGAAGCTGGCGATTTGTCTGCTTATGAGCGATTAATCTCAACATTATATTCGGAAGAAGAGCGGCAAAAAATCGAGTGGGCAATAGGAGCGGTTGTATCTGGTGAATCAAAGACATTACAGAAATTTATGGTGTTTTATGGTTCTGCTGGTACTGGTAAATCTACAGTTTTGAATATTATCCAACAATTATTTGACGGGTATTACTCGGTATTTGAGGCAAAGGCACTCGGGTCGGCAAGTAATGTTTTTGCTTTAGAAGCATTTAAAACCAACCCGTTGGTTGCTATTCAACATGATGGCGATTTATCAAGGATAGAGGATAATACCCGTCTTAACAGTCTTGTATCACACGAACTTATGACAGTTAATGAAAAGTTCAAGTCTACATATACTAATCGTTTCAAATGTTTTTTGTTTGTTGGAACAAATAAGCCTGTTAAAATCACGGATGCAAAATCAGGGCTGATACGAAGATTAATTGATGTATCACCATCTGGAAACAAGCTAAGCCCTAAAGAATACAAAACGGTTATGAAACAGGTTGGTTTTGAGCTTGGAGCTATTGCGTATCATTGTCGTGATGTATATATGAACGATCCGGGTAAATATGATGATTATATTCCAATTGCAATGTTGGGCGCATCAAATGATTTTTATAACTTCGTGATAGATTCGTATCATGTGTTTAAAAAAGAAGACGGCACCACTTTGAAGGCTGCATGGGAGATGTATAAAAACTACTGTGATGATGCAAAGGTGGCGTATCCATATAGTCAGCGTGTATTTAAGGAAGAATTGAAAAATTATTTTCGAGACTTCCAGGAGCGATTCAATTTTGATGATGGTACACGGGTTCGAAGTTATTATATTGGTTTTCGGACAGAAAAATTTGAAGAGATGCCGACTGAAAGGAACGATTGCAACTCAGACGAAAATAAGTGTATTCAATTCAGGGACGATATCAAATCTATATTTGATATTGAGTGCGCGCAATATCCGGCACAGTATGCGTCTATTGAAGAAACACCACAAAAGCAATGGGCTACGGTAAAAACTAAGCTTGAGGACTTGGATACATCGAAACTTCATTATGTAAAAATCCCAGAAAACCACATTGTTATAGACTTTGATATTCCGGATGAGAATGGAAATAAATCTTACGAAAAGAATCTCGAAGAAGCAAGTAAATGGCCACCCACATATGCAGAACTGAGTAAAAGCGAACAGGGGATTCATCTGCATTATATTTATGATGGAGATCCGTCAAAGCTTAGCAGAATATATGATGAGCATATAGAAATAAAGGTGTTTACTGGAAATAGTTCATTACGACGCAAACTGTCAAAGTGTAATGATATTCCTATTGCTAGTATTAATTCTGGATTACCGTTGAAAGGAGAAAATAAGGTGGTAAATTTTGATACCATTAAAAGTGAACGAAGCCTACGGACATTGATCATTCGGAATCTTAACAAAGAAATACATCCGGGAACAAAACCCAGTATAGATTTTATTTACAAGATATTGGAAGATGCATATAAAAGTGAGCTGAAATATGACGTTACAGATTTACGAAATTCAATTTTAGCATTTGCAGCTAACAGTACGCATCAGGCAAACTATTGCTTAAAACTTGTAAATCAGATGAAATTCAAATCTGAGGAACCTGCATTAGCAGTTTGTAATGATGAAGCGAAACTGGTATTTTACGATATTGAGGTTTTTCCGAATCTTTTTCTGGTAAATTGGAAAGCAGAAGGTGAGGGAAAGCCAGTTGTAAGAATGATTAATCCATCGCCAGGTGATATTGAAGAGTTGATGCAATTCCGCCTTGTAGGATTTAATTGTCGCAGATATGATAACCATATTTTGTATGCAAGACTTATGGGATATACCAATGAGCAGATTTACAAATTGTCGCAGAAGATTATAAGTGGAGATAAGAACTGCTTTTTTGGAGAAGCATATAACATATCTTATACAGATGTGTACGATTTTGCATCGGCTGGAAATAAAAAGAGCTTAAAGAAGCTTGAAATTGAGATGGGGATTCATCATCAGGAACTTGGGTTGCCTTGGGATCAGCCCGTTCCGGAGGAATTATGGACTAAGGTTGCTGAATATTGTGATAACGATGTTATTGCTACTGAAGCAGCCTTTAATTATTTAAAAGCGGATTGGACTGCTCGACAAATTCTGGCTGATTTAGCTGGTATGACCGTAAACGATACAACAAACAGTCTTACAACCAAAATTATATTTGGTAATAATCGTAAGCCACAAAACGAGTTTCATTATCGTAATTTGGCAGAGCCAGTAAAAGAACTTGATCGGGAATGTCGTGAATTTCTTGAAGAAGCGTGTCCAAAAATGATGGAAGCTCCGCATTATGGATGGAAATATTATGACAAAGAAGAAGTTCCGTTTGAAGCAGATAGCATACTTCCATATTTTCCAGGATACAAATTCGAAGGTGGAAAATCAACCTATCGAGGTGAAGATGTTGGTGAGGGTGGATTTGCACAGGGATTTCCGGGAATGTATGGGAACGTAGCTTTATTAGATATTGCATCTATGCACCCACATAGTGTAATTGCTGAAGTGCTTTTTGGACCAAGATTCACGAGAGCATTTCGGGAAATTGTGGAAGGACGAGTCAGCATTAAACATGAGGCGTGGGATGTTGTTAATTCCATGCTGAATGGAAAGCTTACACCTTATATTCAGAGAGTTATTGATGGCGAATTAACATCTGGAGATTTAGCCAATGCATTAAAAACAGCTATTAATTCTGTATATGGATTGACATCAGCATCATTCGATAATGCGTTCCGTGATACGAGAAATATTGATAATATTGTCGCTAAGCGGGGTGCATTGTTCATGATTGACCTAAAAAACGAAGTATTAAAACGAGGGTTTAAGGTAGCTCATATTAAGACTGATTCCATTAAGATACCAGATGCTACTCCGGAAATTATTCAGTTTGTTATGGATTTTGGAGAAAGATATGGATACACGTTTGAACATGAGGCTACCTACGATCGAATGTGTCTTGTGAATGATGCCGTGTATATTGCAAAGTATAAAACGGCGGAAGAATGCTCAGATATGTATGGATATGTACCGGGTGACAACAAAAAGAAAGGCGGACATTGGACTGCAACTGGCACACAGTTCCAGATTCCATATGTGTTCAAAAAGTTGTTTAGCAGAGAAGAAATCTTATTCGAGGATATGTGCGAAACAAAATCTGTGAGTACATCTTTATATTTAGATTTGAATGAGAATTTACCAGATGTATCTGAGTATGAAAAAGAGTTTTCAAAGGCTGAAAGTGATTATAAAAAAGGTCTTCTTTCGGATATAACATTTGAAAACACTTGTCAGCGATTAAATCCACTTATTGCGGAGGGACATGATTATCATTTCATCGGAAAAGTTGGACAGTTTTGTCCGATTAAAGCCGGTCGTGGTGGCGGATTGCTGGTGAGAGAAAAAGACGGTAAATATTATGCCGCAACGGGCGCAAAAGGATATCGTTGGCTTGAATCAGAGATGGTTCGGGAGCTCGATAAAACCGCTGATATTGACAGAACTTATTATGACAAACTTGTTAATGAGGCGGTGGAAGCTATTTCACAGTATGGTGATTTTGAATGGTTTGTATCGGACGATCCGTATATTTCATCATTTGGTGCAAATGATGGTGATATGGACGACATTATGAATCCACCGGAAAATTAAAATAAAAACACATGAAAAAAAAAGGAGAAAAAAAACATGGCTAACAATTTTATTATTATCGAAAATTCAACATTTATTTTTGATACCAATTTATCAGGAGATCCAAAACGTGACCGGTTCAACAGTGATCAGCGGAAGGCTAATTTAGTAATTCCAGATGAGGAACAGGCACAAAGATTACTCGATGACGGGTTTAATGTGAAAATCACAAAACCAAGAGAGGGGGAAGAAGAAGGATTTGTTCCGAGGTATTATGTTTCGGTAAAACTCAATTATGAAAGTAGCTGGCCACCAAAAGTATATCTTGTACGCGATGGTGATGACGGCGTGTTACTGGATGCTGACTCAATATGTTCCGTTGATGATATGTGGATTGAGCGGGTTAATGCCGTATTAAATACATATGAGGGCCCGCGTGGAAAATCGTTGTATGTTAAGAGTATGGAATTGTTTCCGAAATACGATGAGGACCCAATTTCTTCTAAGTATACCAGACGTAGAAATGAAGAATGATTGTCGGTACAATAAGTAACTCAATATGTTATTCAGATATGATTTAAAGCTACTACCTCTTTATATATTTGAGGTAATAGCTTTATTCGTATTGAAAGGGGGAGCTAAATAATGTTTTGGAATAAAAATAATCAGAAAAAATCAATGATGAAAAAGAAACCATTGCAAAAGTGGACTCCGACCTATGTACCGCCGGAAACAAAGAAACAAATGGTAACAGAACCGGTAAAAAAGAGTACAAATAATATGCATCAAGAGTTACAGAATAAAAATTGGGAGAAAGAATTTCTACATGTATTTAACGGATTGCTTAATCAACATCGAGCGTGGGATGTGTGGCGTGATTTTATTGTGATGTATGCTTGTGCAATATCTAATCCATTAGATAAGAAACACTATGAAGAACGTGAAAAACGGTATATGGATATTATCACAAAATACGGTAAAGAAGAGCAGAAAATATTTCCAGAACTTGCGGCTATTGTAACAATGGCATTGACAGATAATCCAGAACAAGATTTTTTAGGGACTATTTTCATGAATCTAAACCTTGGTAATAATTTGCAGGGACAATTTTTCACACCATATAATATTTGTCATCTAATGGCAGAATTAACCATAGGAACTGAAATAGTGACAGAAATAAAGAAAAAAGGTTATATTTCGATTAATGATCCGTGCTGTGGAGCCGGGGCAACATTAATTGCAGGGGTTCACGCGGCACAGAAATACCTGGACGAAGCAAAAATACCGATGAATTACCAAAATTGTGTTCTGGTTGTTGCACAGGATATTGACGAGACAGTAGCTCTGATGTGCTATATTCAGATTTCTTTACTTGGTGTTGCTGGATACGTTAAAGTTGGAAATTCATTAACGAGTCCGATTGTAAGCGGCGAATTAACTGATAATTACTGGTTTACGCCAATGTATTATTCAAACGTTTGGATTGAAAGGAGATTGCGTTCATGAAGAAAAGATACTCTATATCAGAAGATGATTGTAAAGTTTGTATAGTGGATTTTTACGATAATGTTGCAAAAATTTCCGGGTATCATGTAACGGATAAAACAAGCTATGATTGTCGTAAAATTTGTGTAAGTAAATCGGTAGAAAAAATTATACATGAGTATTATGAAGAAATAGGAGCGTCGAACGAACAGATAGGAGAAATTTGGATCAGGTTTGGACCTAAGGCCTCAATCGACAGTGATGATTTTGTATTTGAGATTGAAGATGGTTTTGTAGTGGCAGAGGAGTAAGTAAATGGCAGGAATAGAATTACGGGGTTATCAAAAAGATGCTGTTGGGCGAATGCGGAATGGATGTATTTTATGTGGTGGCGTTGGAAGCGGAAAATCTCGTACAGCGCTGGCTTACTATTATGTACAAAATGGTGGTGAGTTAGGAACAGACGAATATTTTCCAATGAATGATCCGCCGAAAGATTTGTATATTATTACAACGGCAAGAAAACGTGACACATTAGAATGGAGCGGGGAAATGCTCCCGTTTTTACTATCAATACATACGGATGACAATTTATATTCCAATAGGGTGGTGGTAGATTCGTGGAACAATATAAAGAAATACGCCGAGGTCAGAGATGCATTTTTTATATTTGACGAGCAGCGTGTAGTTGGTGCTGGAACGTGGGTTAAAGCATTTCTAAAAATTACTAAAACAAATGAGTGGATTTTGTTATCAGCAACCCCTGGAGATACTTGGCAGGATTATATTCCAATATTTGTTGCAAACGGTTTTTATAAGAACCGTAGCGAATTTATACGAGAGCATGTCATATACAGTAGATTTACGAAGTTTCCAAAAATAGATAGGTATGTGAATACTGGGCGACTTGTGCGACTTCGAAATAAGATCCTTGTCAATATGGATTTTCAAAGACCTACTGTATCACATCATGAGGACATATTTGTCGAGTATGATGTTGATAAATATAAAGACATTACAAAAACAAGATGGAATTTATATAAGAATGAGCCGATACAAAATGCCTCGGAGTTATGCTATGTATGGAGAAAAATTGTAAATACAGATCAGTCGAGGCAAATAGCATTGCTGGAAATTATTGAAAAACATCCAAAAGCAATTATATTTTACAATTTTGATTACGAGCTTGAATTACTGAAGGATATTTTCGCTGGGTATGAGATGGCTGAGTGGAACGGACACAAGCATCAACCGGTTCCTACGGGCGATGCGTGGGTTTATCTGGTTCAGTACAATGCCGGAGCTGAGGGATGGAACTGCATCACGACTGACACAATTATATTTTATTCACAGAATTACTCTTATAAGATTATGGAACAATCAGCCGGAAGAATCGATAGAATGAATACACCATACACAGATTTATATTTTTATCACTTGAAATCGAGGTCCGGTATTGATCTGGCAATTAGTAGAGCTTTAAAAGATAAGAAAAAGTTCAACGAAGGGCGATATGTGAAATGGTGAGGAGGAGTAATGGCAGAAGATATTTATAAGGAAGTAAATTTCAAAAAATATTGTGAAACTTGCGAGCATAAGGATTTGGACGAAAAATTTGATCCTTGCTGCGGATGTCTTGATTATGGATATAACTCCGAAACGGAGAAGCCGGTAAACTGGAAAGGGAGAGAAAAATAATGGTAGATACAATTTTAGTTAGTGTTGACTTTGCTAACAATGGAGATACCGGTGTGTTAATTGTCGGTAGAAAACGTATGAACCAGTCTGTAGAGATTATCAATGCTTTTCAGGGCGAAGAAGCAAAGGAACTTTATAAAAGGCTGACAACGAAAAAGGATGGTGAGAGAAAATGAGAGAATGTACGATAATGAATTGCGTGTCTGTTGGATTCAGATCTATAGCAATTGCGACTGCCTGTAAAATAACGAAATCAGCATTTCCGCTTTTGGCGTTTATATTTGTACCGAGGTGGTCTGTGCATACTGACAAATAACATTTTGAATGTATTCACAATATTTAAAGAATTGATGCGAGGGATTGACCGAGTAAAAAATAATGGAAGAGCTGGTAACTCCTCCCTTAAAGGGTTTAGGAAACAGATTTGAATTTGCTCTTTTTGGCTGTTTTAGCAAGTCCAGCATTGATAATATCAGAATGTGAGTTGACAAATTCGGAAATATATGCGGTTCCGATTTCATCGTGATAATTCTGAAGGCTACCTTTAACGGTATAGATGTAATGATTCAAAGCGGCCGCGCCATGAACCATCTTACCGTTTTTGTTCAGATAAGGGTGATATAAATCCTTATTACTCATGATAATCCCTCCTTCCATTGTTGTAGTTGGAAACAGTATAGATCCTTTAAAAGAAAAAATCAATAAAAAAATATTAAATAAAATATAACAAACCCATGAGCTGCGATTGACTTGTTGGTTTTATTTTTGAAAAAAAGAGAGGTATAAACAAATGAAAAATAAGATTATTGCAGTAGATTTTGATGGCACTTTGTGTGTCAACAAATATCCAGAAATCGGTGATCCGAACGAAGAATTAATCGCCTATCTGAAAAAGAGACAGGCTAACGGCGAAAAGCTTATTCTCTGGACAAACAGAGTCGACGATCGACTGGACGAAGCTGTCAAATGGTGTGCAGAGCATGGTTTGATGTTTGATGCTGTAAATGACAATCTTCCGGAAATTGTTGAATCTTTTGGAGGTAATTGCAGAAAGATATTTGCAAATGAATACATTGATGATCGCAACCGGTTGTTGGAGTCCTGTCGTGAGAAGTCCAATATGGAATTGTGGGCTGAAAATGAAATAAGTTTAGCTTGTAAGCATGAAAAGTCGGACAGAAAAGACGGCGAGTGGGACTATGGCTGTGCCTGCTATGAAAGTGCATTAAAAGCATTTAAAAGTCTTTGCGAGGATGGTCATTCCGGATTCAGTATTGGTCTGACTAAAGCTATTCTGAATCGTCTCATCAATAACAAACCGCTTCTTCCGATTGATGATACCGATGATGTGTGGAACGATATTTCCGACATCAGCGGTCTGAAAGGTGAAGAGGTCAACTATCAGTGCAAACGCATGCCTTCCTTATTTAAGTACGTATATGCTGACGGCACCGTTGAGTACATAGATGTCGATCGCTATCATGGCGCGAACATTAACTGTCCGGATGCTACATATCACAGTGGACTGATTGATACTGTTATGGACGAACTGTATCCTATCACTATGCCCTACATGCCAGCTGATAGAGCTTTTAAGATTTATACGGAAGATTTCCTGGTAGATCCGTCGAAAGGCGATTATGATACGGTTGGAATTTTATATGCGATTACACCGTCACTCGAAAGGGTTGAAATTAACAGATACTTCAAAGAGGCAGAAGAAGGATTTGATGAAATTGACAAAGCTGAGTATGACCAGCGTAAAGAGATGGCAAAGAAACGACAGGAGGATATGAAAAATGGATCGAAATAAATTTGCCGCCGGTCTTAAAAGCGATATTTCATTCACTGAAAAAGAACGTCGAAGAATTATCAGAAGAAGCATTAACAGGGAACCATGGAGAACAAAATGTACAATTGCTATGGGAGAGTTTGCAGAGCTTCAACAGCAGGTCAGTAAGCAGATCCGTGGATACAATGATAGAATTGGACTTTTAGAAGAGATGGCAGATGCTTATATTGGTCTTGAACTTCTGAAGTCCATTTTTAACATCAGCGAGGAAGATATGCAAAAAGCAGTTGATGTGAAATTGGAGCGTGAGAGGAGGAAACAAAAATGAAAAGATCAAACATAATAGAAGTTTGGTATGTTACTTCAGAGAATGTTGTGGAATTACGAACCTTTAGCGAAAATGGATTAACCAGAGCATTGAGTGCATTAGATATTTGTATGGCTATTCGGAATTATCCGGCGGATGCGAAAATCAAAGTAGTAACTGAGAAGGAGGATGTTGACAATGATTAAATTAGAACACGTAGTTCTGGCGAGTCCAGAGCAGATGGAGTTTATTATTGAAGGAATGCGTAACCCGATGAATAGCTGGGAGAAGAGTGATAGTGAGTATGAAACTGCTGGATACGATATTGTAGGATTCGATCTTGGAGAGAACGATCGCTCACTCATGCAACGCTTAGCTAACGCTGGTACAGATCATAGAAAGTTCATGAGAATGATACCGGTATATGTAAGAATTACTGCACCTTTATATTGGTGGAAGGAGTTTGATACTTACAAGGTTGGTACGGTTGCTAATAGCTGTAGCACTATGCATAAAATTGCTGAGAAAGAGTTTACGCTGGAGGATTTCTCTACCGATCATTTACTTGGTGGGCCTTTGAGAAATTTGGAATACGATATCAGAGTCCTTAATGATTGTAGGGATTTATATTTGCAATGGGATGACTTATCTGATGAGGAAAGAGAGCGTATCAATTCAAAAATTCATGATAAAAAAGACCTTTGGTGGCAGATGATTCAGCTTCTTCCAAGCAGCTATAACCAGACTCGTAATGTCATGATGAATTATGAGGTGTTGGCGAATATTTATAAATCTCGTAAGAATCATAAGCTGGATGAGTGGCGTAAGTTCTGTAAGTGGATTGAATGTTGCTTACCTTACAGTGAACTGATTTGTGGTTATTGCTTTAAAGATTATGAAGATGGAAGTAGCAGCGTGGCGGCGATTGGTGAACATAGCAGAGGTACTGGATTATGGATGTCAGGTGATGAGGAGGAATAACTATGTCTTTAGGAAGTATTGTTTATATCGGATTATTGGTTGGTATTTGTTTATATTTTGTTAATGGTGTTGTGCACAGAATTTGTCAGTGCATCGAGAAGTGCAATGCAGCGAAATGGTGTGCTGATGTTGAACGCTATAAACTTTTTCTCGATTATGACAAAGAGGTTGGCGGAAAATCAGATCAATCAGATGAAACATCGGAGACAGAATTATGAGAAAAGCGCGGAGAATAGAGTTAGATGATGCAGCAACTGTTTCCGATATTATTGGACAGTATAAAATTTTTCGAAACGATCAGATGTCAGTACTTACAACCTGCGGTGAAAAAACCAGATTATTATGGAAAGGCCAGAGACGATATATTCCAAAAGAAATATGTAATATGAGAGCAAAAGAGATTGCTGCAATAAAAACATATGCAGAATGTAAGATACAGATTGTTGTGTAATGTGTAGGAGGTATGGATGAACAAGGACGATAAAAGGAATGCTGAGGGATATTTAGATCCAACTGCTTACCAGGCGATTAAAAATGTTGAAAAAGAGGATCAGGCAAATGAAGATATACGTTTTCATAAGCTGCTTGACACTATATTTACTATTTGTGAGTTGTCTGGATTTCATATTGAAAGTAGAATTGCAATCAGAGATCAGCGAACAGGGAAAATTTGGAGGTGATTTTGATGAAAAAACGTGGAAGACCGATTAGAGATGACGGCGGAAGAAAGGATTTGCAGTATCGTTTGCGTCTATCAGTAGAAGAAAAATCTATTTTAGATCGCTTATCGACTGAATATGGGCTCAGTGAAGCCGAAATTTTGCGGCGTGGATTGCGGATGCAGAAGAATTTATTGGACGCAGTGAGCTAATTCTTGGATATCCAATTAATCAAAAATATTTTTTTTGGATATCCATTTATGGTCATTTTCTGCCCGGTTTTGTTTGAAATAAAAGTGGGATTGCGGTCAAAACACGATGAAAATGTGTAATTCTTGGATATCCATTTAATCATTTTGGGGTAAAATTTGGTCATTTGCCCGGTTTCTGCCCACTTTTAAAAACGGATTTGACCAGAAATGAAAGCTCGCAAACCCGCTATTTATGCGGCTTCCGAATTTTTGGATATCCATTCTGGTCACTTTCCCACTTTATTTTTCTATTAGTGTGAGTGAAAAGTTTAATAAATATATAGAAGTGGAAAATAAAAGTGGGCATTTGACCATTCTTGGATATCCAAAAAATAATTGTATTGGATTTACAGGTTGAGTATGTTACAATGTAAAGTGTCGTTACTAAAACGAGAAAAGGAGAATGAGATATGAAAAGAACATTAAAAACATTAATGATTTTGGTCATGGCAATGTTGTTAATGACTGGATGTGGAAATGACAAGAGTGAAGAGAGTAATGTAACATCTGATGCAAATACAGATATAAATACTGATGTAAACGAAGATGGCGGTACGTTCAATACAGGTAAAGACTATCCAATTGATATTAAAGACATTGATTGGAGGGTTGAAAGCGGGATAATAGATGGACAAAATACAGTAGCTTTTAGTTATACAAATAATAGTTCATATACTATTTGTGATGTAGAAATGAAATTCACACAAAAACCAGATGTTACAGATGATCAGCGCTCAGTATTTGATGCACTGGCAGCAGAACGAGACTGGACTGATGATGACGTGAAAGCTATTTATATTTTGGGATATAATAGACATTTTGCAGATCCAGGGGAAACAGCTGAAAGCACCGCTTGTGTGATTAATGGGACATATACATTAGTTGAAAACATTCAGCAATATGAATTAATGGAGCCTGATTCAGTTGAGGTAGCATATATTGGTGACAACAATAAGATGTATATGATGACATATGATTTTAAAAATAATCAACAATCATATACATTAGATGAAGGCAAAGATATTTTTGAATGGTCCGATAGCGATATAAGCAAACTTATTCCTAAAACAAAGTTCAGAGTAGTAAATGTTGATGTTGATAATACTGATGTATTTGCTTTCTCTGGATATGGGGTAACCCATGATGAGTACATAAAATATGTTGACGACTGCAAGAAAAATGGTTTTACAGATATAGAGGCTGATAGTACAAGTAATTCTGACAATAGTTATTACAAAGCCTATAATACAAATGGCTACTTTGTTACGGCAGGTTATTCTTCAGAAAGCGATAAAATTTCAGTGTTCGTTAGCAATGATGCTGAAACAACTACCGATAGTGAGGAATGAGATATGAAAAGAACATTAAAAACATTAATGATTCTGGTCATGGCAATGTTGTTAATGACTGGATGCGGAAGCGACAAGAGTGAAGAGAGCAATGTAACGTCTGATGCAAATACAGATATAAACTCAACAGTATCTGAATCTGAAGACGATATCAAGTATGCAGATCTTTTACCGGTTACAGAGGATTATTTCAAAAACGGTGAAGTGGAAATCATAGATCCAGATGGCGGCAGTCAATATTATTTTCGCGTTACCAATTTTACAAATGATGAGTACGAAGCATATGTTGAAGCTTGTAAGACAGCTGGCTTTGATGATGTTTTTTATGAAGGTGGCGTTGGTAATGATGATATGATGTTTTATGCTTATAGTACTGATAAAAAGTATTATTTAAAAGTAATGGCAAGTCATGAATTAAAAGCAGTTGATGTTGTTTGTGAAACTTATACTGAACCTGAAACAACAGAGACCGAAAGTACACAAGTAACCGAAACAGAAGTGACAGAAATAGAGTCGACTGAAAACAGTACAACAATGTCAACCGATACTGAGAGTTCATCACAAACCGACGCAACAGTTAGTAGTACAGACATTAGACCGGAATTTAAAGAAGCAATGGATAACTACGAAGCGTTCTTTGATGAATACTGTGAGTTTATGAAAAAATATAATGAATCTGACGATACAACATCATTGCTTGCCGACTATGCGAGTTACATGGTCAAGTATACAGATACTATGCAGAAGATGAACAATATTAGTGAAGACGAATTAACAGATGCTGAGGTTGCGTATTATGCAGAAGTATCAGCAAGGATATCAGCAAAACTGATAGAGGCAGGAGCACAACAATAATTTAATAATTTACCAGACAGAGGTACTTAAACAGTATCTCTGTTTTTTTTATGCCTATTTTTTTGCGCGCGAAAAAAACATACCCTTTTATGAAGAGAAGAGATAAAATATCCATTTTCTTTTACATTTTCAGAAAGGAACTCTAATTATGTTAGAAAGTAAATTTCAGGCAAATCTTGTTGCAGAATTAAAGAGACGGTTTCCCGGATGCATTGTCATGAAGAATGATGCAAACTATATTCAGGGGATTCCGGATATTCTTATTTTGTATAACGACATGTGGGCTTCTTTGGAATGTAAGAAAAGTGCGAGTGCAAAAAAACAGCCAAATCAGGAATATTATGTCAGGCGTATGAATGAGATGTCCTTCTCAAGATTCATATGTCCAGAAAATAAGGAGGAAGTATTGAATGAACTTCAACAAACATTCCAAACTTGAAGGGCAGCACGCTTTTCTTGGAGCCAGTAAATATCACTGGATTAATTACGATGAAGAAAAAATAGCAGAATCTTATTTGAGATTCAAAGCGACTCAGCAGGGAACGATTTATCATGCATTTGCAGCACAATGTATATCACTTGGACAGAAGCTCCCGAAATCTACAAAAACTTTGAATATGTATGTGAACGACGCCATTGGCTTTCGGATGATTCCAGAACAGGTGCTATATTATTCCGATAATTGTTTTGGAACAGCTGATTCAATATGTTTTCGGAATCGAATGTTACGTATTCATGATTTGAAAACAGGTGTGATTCCAGCACATATGGAACAGCTTGAGATATATACAGCTTTATTTTGTTTGGAGTATGGAATTAAGCCATCTGACATTGATATTGAGTTGCGAATATACCAAAATGATGAAATTTTTTATCACAATCCGGAAGCTGATGAAATTGTTCCAATAATGGATAAGATCATAACTTTTAATAAAGTGCTTAACAAGATTAAGGAACAGGAGGGATAACAATGGATAATTCATGGGAAAACAAAGATGATGTCTTAGCACATTATGGTATGCCAAAACGATCCGGTCGTTATCCCTGGGGTTCTGGAGAAAATCCATATCAGCACAGTGGTGATTTTTTAGCCCGTGTCGGAGAACTTAAGAAATCTGGAATGAAAGAGACTCAGATAGCTGAAAGTATGGGGTTGACAACAACTCAGCTTAGGACTCAGATGAGCTTGGCGAAGGATGAGCGTAGATCGCTTCAGGTTGAAACAGCAAAAGGATTGCGGGAAAAAGGTTACAGCTTAAACGAAATTGCACAGAAGATGGGATTTAAAAATGACTCATCTGTACGTTCTTTGTTAAATACAAATTCCGAAGTTCGTATGAATCAGGCTCAGAAGACAGCTGATTTTCTGAAAAAGATGGTCAATGAAAAAGGAATGATCGATGTTGGTACAGGAGTGGAACGTGAGCTTGGTGTTTCTAAGGAAAAAATGAACCAGGCCCTTTATATTCTTCAAATGGAGGGTTATGAAACATTTGGAGGTGGAGTTCCACAGGTAACGAATAAAGGAAAACAGACCAACATCAAAGTTTTATGTCCTCCTGGAACACCATATAAAGTAAACGAAGATGGAAAAAAGACATCAAGCGCTATATATGATTTTGATAATATTCATTCAGTTAAGGATTACATATCTTACGATGGCGGCGAAACTTTTCACAAATCATTTGTGTATCCTGAGAGCATGAGCTCTAAACGTCTGGCGATTCGTTATGCTGAAGATGGAGGTATTAAAAAAGATGGTGTCATTGAAATCAGACCAGGTGTACAGGATTTGTCTCTTGGAGAATCAAGATATGCACAGGTCCGTATCATGGTTGATAAAACCCATTATCTAAAAGGTATGGCGATTTATTCAGATAATCTTCCAGATGGCGTGGATGTTATGTTCAATACGAACAAGAAATCCGGTACGCCAATGACCGATGTTTTAAAAAAGATAAAAGCTGATCCGGATAATCCATTTGGTTCCCTCATCAAAGAACATGGCGGACAAAGTTATTATATTGGAAAAGATGGTAAAGAGCACTTATCTCTTATCAATAAAGCACGAGAAGAAGGAGACTGGGATCAGTGGTCAAGAAATTTGCCATCACAGTTTTTGGCAAAGCAGAGTATATCGCTGATAAAAAAACAGTTAGGACTTGCCATGTCTGATAAACAGGCGGAGTTTGATGAAATCTGTTCACTTACAAATCCAACTGTAAAAAAGAATCTGTTAAAATCTTTTGCTGATGATTGTGATTCCGCAGCAGTTCATTTGAAAGCGGCAGCATTACCACGTCAGCGTTATCAGGTTATCCTCCCGTTGACATCTATTAAAGATAATGAAGTGTATGCACCGAACTTTACAGATGGAGAAACTGTTGCGCTGGTTCGGTATCCGCATGGTGGCACGTTTGAGATACCTATCTTAAAAGTTAATAATAAGCAGGCGGAAGGGCGTCGAGTGTTAGGTAATAATCCTGCCGATGCGATCGGAATAAACTCCAAGGTTGCTGAGCGATTGTCAGGAGCTGACTTTGATGGTGATACCGTAATGGTTATTCCGTGTAATTCGTCTCGGAGTAAAGTAAAAATTACATCAACAAATCCACTTGAAGGTCTTAAAGATTTTGATCCTAAGATGTCATATGGAACCGTGAAAAAGGGAGACGACTATTATAACGAATCCGGGAAGAAGATACGGATCATGAAAAATACACAGACTGAAATGGGAAAGGTCTCAAACTTAATTACTGATATGACATTAAAAGGAGCAACATCTGATGAGCTGGCAAAAGCGGTTAGACATAGTATGGTTGTTATCGATGCTGAGAAACATAAGCTGGATTACAAGCAGTCCGAGATCGATAATGATATAGCGTCATTGAAAAAGAAGTACCAGGGTACCGTAGATGCCGATGGTAAGTATCATGAAGGCGCATCAACATTACTTTCAAGAGCTAAGTCAGAGACACAGGTATTGAAACGTAGAGGTACCCCCACTATCAATGACGATGGTTCTTTGAGTTACAAAGAAGTAAAGGAAGAGTATGTTGATAAGAACGGGAAGATACAGGTAAGGACCCAAAAAAGCACAAAGATGGCAGAGACAAGAGATGCACGTACCCTTTCATCAGGTACCCCACAGGAAGAGGTCTATGCCGACTATGCAAATTATATGAAGACCCTGGCAAACCGGGCGAGAAAAGAGATGGTCAGCACTGGGAAGATAGCATATTCATCATCCGCTAAGGCAGCCTATCAGCCCGAGGTAGACTCTCTTATGGGGAAGTTGAACCTAGCACTACGGAATGCCCCTAGAGAGAGGCAAGCCCAGATCATGGCAAATGCAACCGTTGCTGCAAAGAAAAAAGAGAATCCGGACATGGACAAATCAGAAATCAAAAAAGCAAGTCAGCAGGCTTTATCAGCAGCTCGTATTTCTGTTGGTGCTAAGCGAACAACAATTGATATCACTGACAAAGAATGGGAAGCAATTCAGGCTGGCGCAATCAGTGAAAACAAACTTACACAGATTCTTAACAACACAGACATTGATAAAATACGTCAGCGAGCAACACCGCGAGCAACCACAACACTTAGTTCTGCAAAACAGAATTTAATTAAAGCGCGCGCAGCTTCAGGTTACACAACTGCTGAAATTGCAGAATCACTTGGCATTTCAACTTCAACAGTAATGAAGTATCTTAAAAACTAATGCATGAGCAGAAAGGAGACAAAAAGAATGAGATGTGCACTGACAACATTTGATAATCCTTTTAATCCATTTAGTGATTTCACACAATGGTTCTTGTATGATGAAAAAAAAGGATACCATTCTACCGCATATCTCGGAAGAATTGCACGAACATCTGATCAATTATCAGAAGAAGAAAATGATAAAGAAACAGAGAGAGCGATAGATGAAATTATCAAATATGATGAATTAGGCATCTATAAAAAGGTAACACAATAAAAATAAAGTATATAGAAAGAAAATATATAGTAGGGGGGGGTGCTAAAAATGCATACCCCCTCTCACATCGCGGCGGTCTTTGAAAATTCCCCAGAGGGATTTTTTGAGAACCGCTTTTATATTTATAGCCAGTATTTAAGGTGGTTTTATGAGATAGTCCATTTTTTTTTGCATAAACAGTAGTGTGTTGCATGATACCTCCCCTTTAAATTATAATCCAAAACTCGTATAAACCACCTTAAATACTGGCTATAAAAAAGGTTATACTGCTATATTTGTCAAGAGATTGGAGGTAAAAGTGTGAAAAAGTCAAAGCTAGAAAAAACACCAAGAAAAATGCGACCGGCTTTGACGCCGGAATCCAGAGAAAATCAGATGATAGCGTTGGCTATGGATTTAGCTGAGCAGCAATTGAGAGACGGGACGGCATCTTCACAACTTATAACAGAATTTGTCAAACGAGGATCGACAAAAGCTAGACTTGAAAAAGAGATTTTGGAAGAGCAAAGAGATCTTTTGGATGCAAAAACAAAAGCATTGCAATCCGCAGAACGAGTAGAAGAACTATACGAAAATGCATTAAATGCTTTTCGAGGATACAGTGGACAAGGCGGTGATGACAATATCGATACGGACATATTCTGAAATGTCACGGCTTCGTACATTTGAAGAACGATTCAAGTATCTTAAGTTAGATGGAGCAGTTGGCATTGAAACATTTGGGTTTGACAGATATTTGAATCAGGCTTTCTATAAGTCAAAAGAATGGTTGCAGGTTCGACGACAGGTCATCATTAGAGATAATGGATGTGATCTTGGAATTGATGGATATGAAATACACGGAAAAATTTTGATTCATCATATAAACCCAATAACACAGGAAGATATTTATGATCGAACCGGTTATCTGCTAAATCCAGAATTTTTAATTAGTACAACTTTGACAACGCATAATGCAATACATTATGGCGATGAAACATTATTTATACAATGTTCGTCAACAGAACGAAGTAAAAACGATACTTGCCCATGGCGGCATAATGGAGGATAACAATGGATAATAAGAAAGAAGAAAAAAAACGTAACATGCATGTAGAAAACCATACAGAAAACAACACAGAAGAACGCATTCCGGAAGCAGACATTGATGTTAAAAATGAAGAAGAGAACAGCGTTCATGGAATCGTGACTGACTGCGAAATACTTAATGTCAGATCAGAAGCAAATCTTACATCTACACCAGTAACGACGATCAAAGCTGGCGAACAGGTAATGATTGATATGGATTTATCTAACGACGAGTTTTACAAGGTATATACGGCTGCCGGTGCAGAAGGATATTGCAAAAAAGAATATATTAAAGTCCAGAATTGAAAGGATCAGTCATATGGAAATTACACAGAGTATCTTAAACTCTATCAAAAAAATGATTGGCGGAATATCTGCTGATGATGAGGCGTTTGATGCAGATTTGATCATACATATCAATTCCGCATTTTCAATTCTGTCTCAATTAGGAGTTGGACCTGCTGAGGGATTTGAGATTAAAGATAGCACAGCAGTGTGGATCGAGTTCGTGGATGATGACGCAACGTTTAATCTTGTAAAGTCATATATTTATTTAAAAGTAAAACTTGTATTCGATCCACCGTTAAGTTCAGCAGTTCTTGAATGCTATAAAGAGCAGATTAGCGAATACGAATGGAGATTAAACGTTGCTGCTGAAAAGTGAAAAAAATGTAATGGAGGTGTATCAAAGTGAAAAATGAAGATGTGTTGGAACATCATGGCATTCTTGGAATGAAATGGGGAGTGCGTCGATCTGAGGCAGAATTAGCAAGAAGTAGAGGTCATACCGAAAGCGATAGTGGACAGACAGGTAAAACGAAAGTTGCTACGTCAAAACATCCACCAGCTAAGAAAGCATCAAAGAGAATGTCTGATGACGAGCTGAGAGCGCAGATAAGTCGCCTGGAATTAGAAAAGCGTTACAGTGACTTATTAAGGGATACAACACCAGCCCAGAAAAAGAAAGGCAGAGATTTTGTGATGGGGATTCTTGAACAGTCTGGAAAAAATATTGGTGGACAGCTTGCGACTTATGCGATGGGCACAGCTGTTAATAAAATGGCAGGATCGCAAATTGTAAATCCAAAAAAAGGACAAAAGGATAAATAGGAGAGATATAAATTATGGCACTATCTAATACTGCTGTTCCGATATACTACGGTAAGTTTAGAGATGCCGTAATTCGGGGCGACATACCAATTTGCAAAGAAGTTGAAATGGAAATGCAGCGAATCGACAGTTTAATTGCCGATCCGGGTATTTATTATGATGATGCAGCAGTTGAAGGTTTTATCAGTTATTGCGAAAACGAACTAACTTTAACTGATGGATCTGATTTGAATCTGCTTGATTCATTCAAAGTTTGGGCTGAACAGATCTTTGGGTGGTATTACTTTGTTGAGCGGAGTATATATGAACCTTATGAGGATGGACACGGAGGGCATTATGTCACTAAATGGATAAAAACTCGTCTTGTTAACAAACAGTATTTGATTGTTGCGAGAGGAGCGGCAAAGTCTATGTATGCCTCATGCTTGCAAAATTACTTTTTAAACGTGGATGTAACAACAACTCATCAGATCACGACCGCACCAACAATGAAACAAGCTGAGGAAGTATTATCGCCAATTAGAACAGCAATCACCAGAGCAAGAGGACCTTTTTATAAGTTCCTTACAGAAGGGTCGTTGATGAATACATCCGGATCAAAAGCAAACCGGACAAAGTTGGCATCGACCAAAAGAGGTATTGAGAATTTTATGACAGGTTCCTTCTTGGAGATACGTCCAATGAGAATTGACAAGCTCCAGGGTCTGCAACTTAAAGTGGCGACAGTCGATGAATGGTTGTCCGGCGACATTCGGGAAGATGTCATTGGATCTATCGAACAAGGAGCCTCTAAAGTTGATGACTATTTGATCGTGGCAATCAGTTCTGAGGGTACTGTTCGTAATGGAGCAGGCGACACAATCAAAATGGAATTGATGGATATATTGAAAGGTGAATATTTCAATCCGCATGTATCCATCTGGTGGTATAAATTGGATTCCATTGATGAAGTTTCCAATCCGGATATGTGGTTAAAAGCAAATCCAAACATTGGAAAAACAGTAAAATATGAAACATATCAACTTGATGTTGAGCGAGCCGAAAAAGCTCCAGCAGCAAGAAACGATATTCTGGCAAAACGTTTTGGTTTACCAATGGAAGGATATACATATTACTTTACTTACGAAGAAACACTTCCTCAAGAAAAAAAGAGGACATATTGGCAAATGCCGTGTTCCCTTGGTGCAGATTTATCGCAAGGCGATGACTTTTGTGCATTTACATTTCTATTTCCATTATCAAATGGCGCATTCGGTATAAAGACAAGAAATTACATCTCGTCATCAACTCTTATGAAACTCCCATTAGCAATGAGAAACAAATATGATCAATTTATGAAAGAAGGAAGTCTTATAGTACTTGATGGTACTGTTTTGGACATGATGGAGGTTTATGACGATTTAGATGAACATATCGTTGAGTGCCAATATGACATTCGGTGTTTTGGTTACGATCCATACAACTCTAAAGAATTTGTTGCTAGATGGGAAAGCGAGAATGGACCGTTTGGAATAGAAAAAGTTATTCAGGGTGCAAAAACAGAATCGGTTCCTTTAGGCGAACTGAAAAAATTATCTGAAGAACGAATGCTTTTGTTTGATGAAGAACTTATGACATTTGCTATGGGAAATTGTATTGCTATGGAGGATACAAATGGTAATCGTAAATTGTTAAAAAAGCGATACGATCAAAAAATAGACGCAGTAGCCGCTATGATGGATGCTTATATTGCTTACAAATTAAATCGTGACGCTTTTGAATAAAAACATGGAGGAACTGGAAATGGGATTTATTGATAGACTCCAGCATGGCTGGAATGCATTTATGAATAAAGACCCGACGAACTATAACGGATATGGATGTTCATATCGTCCAGACCGTATTTATGCAACTCGGGGAAATTATAGATCAATTGTAAATGCTGTTTATAATCGAATCGCGCTTGATGTAGCCGCGGTGACAATTCAGCATGTAAAATTAGATGATAAAGGACGTTTCTTAAACGTAATGGACTCTGGATTAAATAAGTGTCTTACGTTGCGTGCAAATATTGATCAGACATCACGTGCATTTATACAGGATGTCGTTTTATCAGTAATGGATGAGGGATGCATAGCGATTGTACCGGTTGATACCAACATAGATCCAGATATTACCAATGGATATGATATCGATTCTATGCGTGTTGGAAAGATTGTAGAGTGGTTTCCGCAACATATCAAAGCGGAAGTATACAATGACCAAAAAGGTCGGAAACAAACCATTATAATGTCAAAAAAAGATGTGGCAATCATTGAGAATCCACTATATTCGGTAATTAATGAACCCAATAGTGTAATGCAACGATTAATTCATAAACTGAATCTTTTGGATGCGGTTGATGAACGTTGTTGTTCAGGAAAATTAGATTTAATTATCCAGTTACCATATACCATAAAAACAGAAGCCAGACAACGTCAGGCGGAACAACGTAAAGCCAGTATAGAGAATCAGTTATTTGGCTCGCCATATGGGATCGCATATATAGATGGAACCGAAAAGATAACACAGCTTAATCGTCCGGTTGAAAATAATCTGATGAAACAGATTGAATATTTGACAAACATGCTGTACAGCCAGCTTGGCATAACGCAGGCGATTTTGGATGGTTCCGCGGATGAAAAGACGATGCTTAATTACTATAACCGGACAATCGAGCCATTTATTTCAGCCATTGTGGATGAACTAAAAAGCAAGTTCATAACAGAAACAGCTAGAACACAGCATAAGTCAATCGTTTATTTCCGTGATCCGTTTAAGCTTGTTCCGGTTAATGATATTGCTGAGATAGCAGACAAATTTACAAGAAACGAAATTTTAACATCAAACGAAATACGTCAAATTATTGGTATTGCCCCGTCGGATGACCCTAAAGCAGATGTACTTAACAATAGTAACATAAGGGCATCTGAACAAACGGCAGCTTACAATAATGAAAATAATGAAACAGGAGGAAAAAATCAAAATGAAGTATGATTTTGGTGGCTGGGCCACGAGAAACGACTTAGAATGTGCCGATGGGCGAATCATTAAAAAAGATGCGTTCAAAAGCCAGAATGGAGAAAAAGTCCCGTTAGTATGGAATCATAACCACAGTGCCGCTTCCAATGTATTAGGACATGCATACCTGGAAAATCGTGATGACGGCGTGTATGCTTATTGCGAATTTAACGAAACTGAATCTGGAAAAACTGCAAAAGAACTTGTACAGCATGGCGATGTTCGATCATTGTCAATCATGGCAAACAAATTAGTACAGACCGGACATGATGTTATTCATGGAATCATTCGCGAAGTAAGTCTTGTACTTGCAGGAGCAAATCCAGGTGCGTTTATCGATGATGTAATGGCACATGGTGATGGAGAGTCTGGCATTATTATTGGATATGATGAAAACATAATGCTTTATCATTCCGATGATGAGGATGAAAAAGACAAAAAAAAGACTGCCGAAAAAGATGAATCAAAAGAAGCATCAGAAAAACAGACAGATAAAACAGCGAAAGAAATCTTTGATACACTTTCGGAAGAACAGAAAAATGTGGTTTACGACGTGGTCAGACAGGCATTAGAAACACCAACTGAACCTGATAAGACAGAAGAAAAAGATGAAAACGACAACAATAAATCTAAAGGGGGAACAAACAGTATGAAACATAATGTATTTGATGGTGACCAGCAGCAGGAGAAAGACTCCTTAACACATTCCGATCAGCAGGAAATTTTGGCAATGGCTAAAATGAGCAATATCGGAACTTTCCAGAATGCTCTTACAGCATACACAAATGAACATACACTTCAGCATGATGCAACATCCGGTGGATTTGATACCAATACAGTTGGAAAATTGTTCCCGGATTATCAGGAAGTGAGACCGGGAGCACCAGAATTAATCACCAATGATCAGGGATGGATTTCAAGAGTACTTTCTAAAGTACATAAGAGTCCGATTTCAAGAATCAGAACAAGTCAGGTAGATATCCGTAATATTGATGGGCTTAAGGCTAAAGGATATCAGAAGGGAAAAGAGAAAAAGAATGCTGGCAATTTCAGCCTGGTTCGTAGAACTACCGATCCACAGACAATCTATGTCAAAAACGCGCTTCACCGGGATGACATTGTTGATATTACAGATTTTGATTATGTTGCTTATTTATACAATATTGATCGTATGATGCTTAATGAGGAGCTTGCGACTGCAATCATGTTAGGTGATGGCAGAGAAGATGGTGATGCCGATAAGATTGCCCCGGATAAAGTTCGTCCAATCTGGAGTGACGATGATCTCTATACGATTCATGCTGACTTAGATTTAGCAGCGGCAAAGAAAGAACTTCAGGGCGGTAATACATCCTTAAATTTTGGTTCCAATTACATTTATGCGGAGGCACTCATTGAGGCTGTTCTTCATGCCCGTGAGAACTACAAAGGAAGTGGAACGCCAGATTATTATTGCACACCGGCATCTTTAAATACCATGCTTTTAGCAAGGGATCTTAATGGACGTCGTATGTACAATTCAGTAGCGGAATTAGCGTCAGCATTAAACGTTGCCGGAATCTATACCGCAGAGCAGTTTGCAGGTAAGAAACGTAAAACCTCGGATGGTAAGACAAAGAAATTGCTTGGTATTGTATGTAATCTTGAAGATTATGCACTGGGGGCAACCAAAGGTGGAGAAATCAGCCATTTCACACAGTTTGACATTGATTTCAACCAGGAAAAATCTCTTCTGGAAACTCGTGTCTCTGGTGCTCTTCACAGAGTGTACTCTGCTATTGCAATTGAAGAAGATGTGACAGCATCCAGTAACAGTGTGAGCGATACAAGTGATCATGCAGCAGGCTGATCGTAAAGGAGAAAAATCAAAATGAAGTTTCATGGAATAATCGGCTATGCGGTTTCTTCGGAAATACGACCGGGCGTGTGGTCGGATGGAATTACAAGACGTGAATGCTACGGCGATCTGATTCGTAACACTCGTCAATATCAATCATCTGATACGCTTAATGATAATCTTAATATATCAAATGAAATCAGCATTGTAGCCGATCCATGGGCTCGCGATAACTTTCATTTGATGCGATATATCGAGTTTATGGGTGCTAAATGGAAAATTACAAATATTGAAGTTCAGTATCCGAGACTGATATTAACAGTTGGAGGTGTGTACAATGAATCGGCGACTGATGTTACATAATCTTTTATGTGAGGTATTGTCCTGCCCTACATCTGGGGATAATTGCAGAGTTTATTTCCAGCCACCTTCTTCTGTAAGAATGAAGTACCCTGCCATTGTTTATGCTCTTGATGACATCAAGAATACATTTGCAAATGACAGGGTTTATTTATCAGGGAAAAAGTATTCCGTAACTGTCATAGACAGCGACCCAGATAGTAAATTGATTGACAAAGTATCAGCACTACCAACTTGTCGGTTTAACCGGCATTACACGAAAGACAATCTTAATCACACTGTCTTTGAAATATTTTATTAAGGAGGAATAACATCTATGAAAAAGAAACTTGTTTGGGATAACACAGGCGAGCGTTTATATGAAACCGGCGTAAGCAAAGGCGTTTTATATCCAATTCAGTCCGGAGGGGTATACACAAAGGGTGTTGCATGGAACGGACTCATCAGCGTTACAGAAAGTCCATCTGGAGCAGAAGCTACCGGGCTTTATGCCGACAATATCAAATATCTTAACCTTATGTCAGCAGAGGAATTCGGTGGAACGATTGAAGCGTATATGGCTCCCGATGAGTTCGCAGAATGTGACGGTTCGGTTGAAGTGGCACCGGGCGTGTATGCGGGGCAGCAGAGTAGAAAGATGTTTGGTCTTGCATATACCACGATTATCGGTAACGACGTGGATTCAAACGACCACGGGTATGAGATTCATCTGGTATATGGATGCACGGCTTCTCCATCCGAAAAAGGTTATGAGTCTGTAAACGACAGTCCTACAGCGCTTACACTTTCTTGGGACTTCAGCACAACGCCTGTTAATATCACATCGGTTGTGGATGGAGTGACAAAGTTAAAACCGACAGCCACGTTAATATTTAAGTCGACCAAAGTTGATGCAAAGAAATTGGCGGCATTGGAAGAAATCCTGTATGGTAAAGATCCGACATCGGATGAGGCTAATGACGGCGTTGAACCGAGACTGCCATTACCGGATGAAATCATTTCAATTATGAAAGCAGCGGGTTAATAAATAAAATGGGGTCGTATTCAGTCAGGCTGGCGACTCTTTTTTTACGAAAGGAGATAACGATTATGTTAAAAAAGACAATTACTTATACAGATTACAATGGTGTGCGGCGTACCGAGGATTTTTGGTTTAATCTCTCTAAGGCTGAAATCATGGAAATGGAAATGGGAACCGCGGGTGGATTAGCTGAAATGTTACAGAACATTGTAAACGCACAGGATGGTCCAGCGATTATTAAGACATTTAAAGAATTAGTTCTTAAAGCTTATGGCGAAAAGACGCCAGATGGAAAATACTTTAGAAAATCTCCTGAAATTTCAGAAGCATTTTCTCAGACCGAGGCATACAGCGATTTATTCATGGAACTGGCAACAAATGCTGATTATGCGTCTGAATTTGTAAAAGGAATTATTCCACGTGATACTGATACCGTCGTGACAGCAGAAACAGCGTCGGCTAATAAGATCGTTTCCATTTAAAAAGAGGTGGGTGAGTTATGCTTGAAATTGTAATACCACCCATTGAATTTTGGGATGAAAAGAATGAGGTATTTGTGTATGCAGATGAACAGAAACTACAGATAGAGCATTCATTACTTGCAATTTCAAAATGGGAGAGTAAGTGGCACAAGCCATTTCTTACAAAGAGTGATAAAACACTGGCTGAATTTGTGGATTACATAAGATGCATGACAATTACAGAAAATGTTGATCCAGAAATTTATAATCGATTGACAGCTAAAAATATTCAGGAAATTGAAGAATACATGGGAGCTTCAATGACAGCATCCACAGTTCCGGAAGAAAAAAATACTCCACATAACCGGGAGCAGGTCACATCAGAACTTGTGTATTATTGGATGTTATCCTTAGGCATTCCGCCTGAATATGAAACATGGCATTTTAATCGTTTAATTATGCTGATTAGAATCTGTAATTTCAAGAATCGACCACCAAAGAAACATAGTAAAAGAGATATATATAGCAGACACGCGGCGATAAACGCAGCGAATAAAAAAAGATTCAATTCAAAGGGGTGACGGTACAAGATGAGCAATAGTAAATTAATAAGCTACACCAAAATCAGTCCGAACAAAACCAAGTCGAGAAAACATAGCATTGACAGAATTACACCACATTGCGTTGTTGGACAGCTTTCGGCAGAGAGCATTGGAAATTGTTTCGTAAGCCCAACAAGAAAAGCAAGCTGCAATTACGGTATAGGTACTGATGGACGAGTTGTTCTTTGCGTAGATGAAAAAGATAGAAGTTGGTGTTCATCGAACTCAGCAAATGATAACCGTGCAGTAACGATCGAGTGTGCTTCAGATAAAACAGCACCGTACGAGATGAACAATAAAGTTTATAATTCGCTTGTTGGTTTATGTGTAGATATTTGTCGGCGCAATGGAAAAACAAAGTTATTGTGGATTTCTGATAAGGAGAAAGCATTGAAATATTCTCCAAAATCTGACGAGATGCTGATAACAGTTCATCGCTGGTTTGCAAATAAGGCATGTCCGGGCGATTGGCTGTATTCCAGATTAGGAAAACTTGCACAACAGGTTACAGATCAATTATTAGGAAGTGCTGTATCAGATGTAACAGAAAAAGAAGAATCAACCCAGAAAGCATTTAAAGTAAAAGTTTCGACTAAGCAGCTTCGGATTCGAAAAGGTCCGGGGACAAACTATGGATTAACTGGTGCATATACCGGTGTTGGTACATTTACAATTGTTGAAAAACGTGTTGGTGCTGGTTCAGCTGCTGGTTGGGGGCGATTACAGTCCGGTGCAGGATGGATAGCGCTTGATTATGTAACTGAATTATAAGGAGCGTGTATATGATAACGTTTAGACAAAAGGGCGATTTTTCAAAGTTGACTAAATTCTTAGAGAAAGCCAAGGAAACAGTTAAAATCGGTGATCTTGATAAGTATGGTCGAGAAGGTATAGCAGCCCTTGCGTCTGCGACTCCTGTTGACTCCGGATTAACTGCAAATTCTTGGTATTACAAGATAGAGCAGAAAAAGGGGTCTGTATCAATCGGTTTTTATAACAAAAATATTCAAAATGGAGTTCCAATAGCAATCATCTTACAGTATGGTCATGCGACTCGTAATGGAGGCTGGGTACAGGGGCGAGATTACATCAATCCTGCAATCCAGCCTATTTTTGACCAAATTGCAAGCCATGCGTGGAAGGAGGTTACTGAGCTTTGAGTACAACAATCGACGAACGTGTTGTTGAAATGCGGTTTGACAATCAGAAGTTTGAACAGAATGTTAAAACCAGCATGTCTACAATCGAAAAATTAAAGAAAAGCCTCAATCTTGAAGGGGCTGCAAAAGGATTGGAAAATATTAATTCCGAAGCACAGAAGTGTAATCTGACACCTATGTCAAACGCTATTGAGTCTGTAAAAATTCATTTTTCAGGACTTGAAGTTATGGCGATTACTGCACTTCAGAACATTACAAATTCGGCTATACAGGCGGGAGAAAGAATGGTTTCCGCTTTTACAATAGATCCAATAAAATCTGGTTTCGAAGAATATGAAACACAGATTAATGCTGTTCAGACAATACTTGCGAACACATCAAGTAAAGGAACAACACTGGATCAGGTCAATTCTGCATTGGATGAATTAAACCATTATGCAGATATGACAATTTATAATTTCACGGAAATGACCAGAAACATCGGTAATTTCACAGCAGCGGGTGTTGATCTCGATACGTCAGTGGCCGCTATTAAGGGTATCGCAAACTTGGCGGCAGTATCCGGTTCAACATCTCAACAGGCAAGTACTGCAATGTATCAGTTTTCACAGGCATTGGCAGCGGGTACGGTAAAACTGATGGATTGGAACTCAGTAGTAAACGCTGGAATGGGTGGTCAGGTATTTCAGGATGCGCTTAAAGAGACTGCACGTGTTCATGGTGTAGCTATTGATCAGATGATCAAGGATGAAGGTTCATTTCGTGAAACTTTACAAAAAGGATGGCTTACATCAGATGTCCTGACCGAAACATTATCAAAATTTACAGGCGATTTGAATGAAGATCAATTGCGTACAATGGGATATGCAGATGAACAGATTAAGTCAATTCTCGAAATGGGAAAAACTGCAAATGATGCAGCAACAAAGGTCAAGACGTTTACACAGCTGTTTGATACATTAAAAGAGGCAGCACAGTCCGGATGGACGCAGAGCTGGGAAACAATCGTTGGCGACTTTGAAGAATCAAAAGAGAGATTAACTGGTTTATCTGACAGATTCAGTGAATTGATTAATAATTCATCTGATAAACGTAACTCTATTTTAAGCAGATCGTTTGGATCTGGTTTCGATACTTTATCAGAGAAATTGAGTAAGGCTGGAATAGAGACCGAAGTATTTCAAAATAAAGTGAAAGAACTGGCTAAAAATCATAACGTAGATTTGGATATGATGATTGAGCAGACCGGTTCGTTTGAAAAGGCTTTAAGCACCGCATTTAGTCACGGTTTGTTGAAAAGAGATATTCTAAAAGGTGCAATAAAAAGCCTTGTTGGGAATCTGACAGATGCTACTAAATCTACTGCATCCATGGCATCTCAAATGGAAAAGTATGGAGAAGTGGTAGATGCTGTTATAAATGGAAAATTCGGTACAGGCGAAGCAAGAATAAAAGCATTAACTGAAGCCGGATACGATTATGCAACAGTGCAGAATCTTGTGAATGAAAAACTCGGAAGCAGCGTCCGGCATATATCGTCATTGACCGATGAACAGTTAAAAAATGCAGATGGATTAGCAAATCTGTCAGATGAGCAGTTGAAAAATGCAGGATATACAGAAGAACAGATAACTGCACTTCGTGATTTACAAAAAGAAGCAAATAAGGCTGGTTCATCTATCAACGATCTGATCGATAACATTGATCGTCCAACCGGAGCAGAGTTAGTATGGGGGTCAGTTTCGAATGTGATTGACAGTGCTGTCTCATCTTTGTCTGCAATGAAGAAAGCATGGAACGATGTGTTTTATAAAGGTATGTCTGATGATGACATTATCGAGAAAAAATCACAACGATTATACAATCTTCTCAAAGCAGTTAATTCCTTTACAGAAAAACTCAAAGTGAGCGATGATACAGCAGATAAACTGACTAGGACTTTTAAGGGATTATTTGCGATTCTGGATATAGGCACAACAATAGTCGGTGGCGGATTTAAACTGGCATTCAAAGTGGCATCAATTGTTTTGAATGCATTCGATTTGGACATTTTAGATGTTACCGCTACAATTGGCGATTTACTTACAGAATTTCATGATTTTCTTTTGGATAATAAGCTGGTTAATAACGCAATTAAAGAATGTGGAACGGCTTTTAAGAAAGGATGCACTGAAATTCAGAAATGGGTTCAACAGTTTACAGAATTACCTGTTGTGAAAGAAAATCTGGAGGGAGTAAAAAACGTACTTTCTAAAATGGATTTTTCAATCGCTGAACGCAGAATTAATAAAGTTACAAGTGCCCTGCAAACTGGTTACACTGAACTGCAAAAATGGATCAACAAATTTCTGGAAATCCCGATTGTTCAAAGAAATATTGAAAGATTTCAAAATGCTTTTTCAGAGACATTTTCTGATGTAAACACGTACTTTAAAAATGGATTAGTTGTAATAGACGAGTTCATAGCACGTGTAAAATCCTTAGATCATATATCATTAGACAACATTGATGATATTTTTAAAGATTTTCGACAAAATGTACTTGGATATTTTTTCAATTTTGATGGCATATTTGGCAATTTAAAAACTGCATTCGATGCATTTAAAGCAGATATTAAAAGTCAGCTTGATGAAATTGCTGGAACAGCTGACGGCTTTAAAGCAAAAGTGTTTGGCGTTGTGGATTCAATCAAACAGTATATCACAGATCACATTGGTGAGATCTTTACAATCGGTATGGGCATCGGACTCATAAAAGTTACAAAACAGATTGGAACTGCTCTTGAAAATATATCTAAACCATTTGAGTCTTTTGCTGGTATGTTTGACAGTGTTAGCGGTGTTTTTAAAAGTATCAGTGGAGTTTTTGATACCCTTTCAGAGTCTATAAAGGCTGATATTCTTATTAAAAAGACACAGGCTATCAGGAATATCGCAATTTCTATTGCAATACTTGCAGGTTCTCTATTTTTATTATCACAGGCAGATCCAGAAAATTTATTAACAGCTGCAAAAGCGATTCTGGTTCTTGCTGGAACATTAGCAGTTCTTACAGCAGCTATGTCACTTATTGATAATAAGCTTGGAGTTGGAACAGGAACTAATAGTGGAGCTACAAGTATGTTAATGATGGCTGCATCATTAATGATTCTGGTGGAAGTCCTGAAAGGGGTAGACGAAATTAAATCCGACCACATTTTAAAGGATTTGGGAATAATTGCGGCGCTGGCCGGTGGATTAGCAATAACCGCAGGTTTACTGGGAAGATTTGCTCCTCAGTTATCAAAAGGTTCGTTAACTCTTATTGGTATCGCAGTATCGTTGAAAATCATGGTAGGTGTGTTAAATGATTTAAACGATCTGAAGATGGATAATATCAATCAAACGATAAAGATTATGATCGGGGCGTTAGCCGGATTGGCAATATTAAGTATCGCCTGCAAAAATATTAAGTTTGGTTCTGCGGTATCAGTATTGGCGATTGTTATAGCCTTAAAGTTATTCATAGGCGTGTTTGATGATATTGCCAATCTTGATTTTGCAAAAGTAGAAGATAATCTCAAAACAATAGCAGTGATATTCGGAATCTTTGCAGGGGTTATGGTCGCAAGTAAATTTGCAGGAAAGAATGCTGCACAGGCAGGAGTTGGAATCCTTGCAATGTCGGCAGCACTGATATTAGTCGTGGGTTCGATGAAAATGCTTGCGAATATGAATGCCGGAGATATTAAAAAATCATTGAACGCGGTATCGCAGATAATGTTAGTATTTTCTGCGGTTATAATCGCAAGTAAATTTGCAGGAAAAAATGCGGCGCAGGCAGGAGCAATGCTTTTAATGATGTCTGGTGCATTACTTATTTTGACCGGTGTGATCGTTGTTCTAAGCCATGTTAAACCAGAGGGAATGAAACAGGCTCTTGGAGCGATTGCAATTTTGGAGGCACTTTTTGCTGGTTTAATAGCAGTGACAGCGTTGGCGAAAGATTGTAAAAGCACAATAATGATGATCGCTATTACGATTGGCATATTAGCAGTAGCTCTTGCAGGTTTATCGTTTATAAAACCTGAAAATCTGGTGGCTGCTACAGTTGCAATATCGGTTGTTATGGGAATGTTTGCTGTAGTTATTGCTTCTACTCATTTTGTGAAAAAAGCGACAAGTACAGTATTGATCATTACAGGGGCGATTACCATATTGGGCGGTATGATTGCGTTATTAGCGCAGTTACCGGTCGATTCAGTACTTGGTTCAGCTGTTGGATTGTCTCTTTTATTGCTGTCTTTATCATCAGCTATGATCATCATAAGCAAATGCGGTACAGTGTCACCTAAAGCATATGTTACATTAGGAGTAATGACATTAGTTACTGCTGGGTTAGCGGCGATTATTGGAGTGCTTGCAAAAATGAATGTCGGACCGACATTAGAGATTGCGGCTTCATTATCAATTATGTTATTAGCATTATCAGCTGCTTGTCTGATTTTAAGCAAAGTTGGTATGGCTGGAACAGGTGCATTTGTGGGAATTGGTGCGCTCGTAACGTTAATTGCGTCTGTAGGCGGATTGATGGTTGCTATAGGTGCCTTAGACGAATATTTCCCTGGAATGGAGAAATTTCTTAATAAAGGAATGATTATTCTGGAGAAAATTGGTTATGGTCTTGGATCTTTCTTTGGTAGTATTATTGACGGATTTGCAGTAAGTGCTACATCTGGTTTGCCGGAAATAGGAGACAATCTCGCTGGTTTTATGGAGAATGCTAAGCCATTCTTCGATGGATTATCCAATGTAGACGCATCAGCAATGACCGGTGTAAAAGCACTTGCAGATACTATCTTGATTCTGACAGCAAACGAATTATTATCTGGCATTACGTCATTTCTTGGTTTTGGAACAAATTCCATGGATATGTTTGGTATACAGCTTGAAGCATTTGGAACATCTTTAACGAACTTCTCAAATTCCGTAGAAGGTGTAAATCCGGAAAATGTGAACAAAGCCGCAGAAGCCGGAAAAGCATTAGCAGATATGGCAAATGCAATACCAAATACTGGAGGCGCTATAGCTAAAGTTATAGGCGACAATACAACTGATGTTTTTGGTATACAGCTTGAAGCATTTGGAACATCTTTAACGAACTTCTCAAATTCCGTAGAAGGTGTAAATCCGGAAAATGTGAACAAAGCCGCAGAAGCCGGAAAAGCATTAGCAGATATGGCAAATGCAATACCAAATACTGGAGGCGCTATAGCTAAAGTTATAGGCGACAATACAACTGATGTTTTTGGCACGCAACTTGAATCGTTTGGAACATCTTTAACGAACTTCTCAAATTCTGTGGCAAACGTAAATCCAGAGAATATCAACAAAGCTGTTGTTACAGGAAAAGCGTTATCTGACTTAGCCAACAGTTTACCGGAGACAGAAGGTTTCTTTAGTAAGATAGCAGATTTCGGTACATTTGGAGATGATTTGTCATGGTTTGGATCATGTTTAGCAAGCTATTCTATTTCCATATCCGAAATCAATACAGATAAAGTCTTGGAGATCAATAAAGCAATAAGGTCATTGATCATCCTGTCCAATGATATTTCAGCAGATGGATGTAAGAGTCTGACTACGTTTGGAAAGTCATTATCAAAAATCGCTAAAAATGGATTAAGCAGTTTTGTAACAGCTTTTAGTGATGCCAAAGATCAGATCATTAACACAGGAAGTCAGATGATTACTGATTTCATAATTGGGGTGGAAGCAAAGCATCCAGATTCGAATGCCGAATTTAGAACGGTCGCACAGTCAGCGGTAGATACAATCAGAACATCTCATGCTAGTTTCAGTCTTGCTGGGGCATATTTAGTTGATGGATTTGTCAACGGAATCAGCGCCAATACATACAAAGCGGCTGCACAGGCTAAAGCAATGGCTTCGGCGGCAGTTGTGGCTGCAAAAAAAGAGCTGGACGAACATTCTCCGTCAAAAGTATTTTATGGAATTGGCGATTTTGCAGGTAAAGGTTTTATAAATGCACTTGCTGATTATACAGATAAAGCAGAATATGCAGGACAAAATGTTGCTAAAGCTGCTGTTAACGGTTCGCGGAATGCAATTGGAAAAATTGTAGATGTATTAAACAATGGAATAGATGCTGAACCAACAATTCGACCTGTTGTAGATTTATCGGATGTGACAAAAAGTGTTTCAGATTTGAATACCTTATTCAGTTATGAACAGGCTATGTCATTAGGAAGTCAGATAGAAGTAACACGTAAGGCGAAATTTCAAAATGGAAATGCAAACGACATAATTTCTGCGATTGATAAGCTTGATGCATCATTAAGCAGATTCAGAGGAGATACTTATAATCTGAATGGTATTACGTATGATGATGGAAGCGTAGTTGCAGAAGCAATCAAGACTCTTGTTAGGGCTACAATAGTGGAAGGGAGAATATAAAACATGGCAAATAAAAAATGTAAGAACGTGACATGTGGTATCCAATCGGGTACCACTAATGTTTTATATTTTACATGGGTATGGAATGGATATATACCAAGTACTCATAAGGACTGGAGTAAAAATAAAACCACTAAAGACTTTAAATACCAGATTCAGTATACAACGGGTGATGGTGTGTGGTTTTGGGGAGAAAATGGCTCGACAATTGCAAATAATGTTCGTAATCTTACATATTCAATTCCCTCTAATGCAAAGAAAATACGATTCAGGATTAAACCGGAGTCGAATACATACAAGAATAATAATGTAGATACAGCATGGTATACATCTGAATATACAGCATGGAAAGAATATAAAGTCGTCGTAGACAAAACGCCAGCAACACCAAGTACACCAACTTTGAGTGTAAGTGGAAATCTTCTTACAATGGAATTAGATACATACGATGAGAATACGAAGTCGGTGTATTTCTATGTTGTGAAAAATGATACGAAACGATATGGCGAATATTCAGCAGATGTAGTTAAAAACCATGTAAGTATGACGATTGCAGTAGATGCTGGTGCAGAATACAAAACAAAGGCATGTGGAAGCAATCAAAAAAATGATCATATGGGTTCTTTTGAGACTGGAGAGTGGTCTGAGTATTCATCGAATGTGTCTCCGTGTCCGAACACACCAAGCTGGATATCTTATTATGCCAAAACATCAACAGAAGTAAAGCTTGACTGGACACATTCTAAGGGAGCAACGAGTTTTGAGGTGCAGTATACAGAGTATCAAAGATACTTCGATAGTTCCGGAAATGTTACATCACTTACAGTTAATGAAGAATCTGATTATAGTCATGCCGAGGTCTCTGGTCTTGAAACAGGAACAAAATATTTCTTTAGGGTCAGGGCAAAGAATGACGCCGGTTATTCCAGTTGGTCTGAGATTGTATCTGTAATTGTTGGAGAGGTACCGGATGCACCAACAACTTGGGCAGATGCATACACAGCAGAGGTTACACATTCGCCTGTTTTATATTGGACTCATAATTCTGGCGACAGTTCAAATGAAACAAAAGCGGAGCTGTATATTAGTATCAATGGTGTTTATGTTGGTGCGTTATACGATACAGAAAAGAAGAAACAGGGGCAAATATGCTCATTTCCTTTGAGCAATCTCGGAATGACATTTTCATCAGATACAAAAATACAGTTTAAAATACGAACCATGGGAATCCTTCAAACAAAAACAAACGGAAATGAGGCTTGGAGTCCTTGGTCCACAACAAGGACAATTCAATTGTACCAAGCGCCAACGTTGACCGCCACAATAAATGGTTTAGATGAAAATAAAAACCTTTTGGCATATCCGTTGACATTAGTATATGAATCGGGTCCAACTACACAGAAACCAATTAGCTGGTATCACGAAATAACTGCTGGCAATACATATGAAACTGTTGATGAAACAGGTCAAGTTAAAACTGTAATGAAAAACGATATTATTTGGTCTGAGTCATTCAACGCATCTGAACGATCAACAACTTTAACCATTAATCCAGCATTGACATATTTGGAAAATGGGGAAGTATACGTTGTAAAAACTGTAGTTGGAATGAATACTGGATTGTCAGCATCACATGAGCAATATTTTAAAGTATCAATGTTGGAGACAGCGATTGATATAGAAGCGGTCGTCAGTTATAACACTAAAAATTATACAACATCAATTGAAGTAGCTGTGTATGATAAGATTCAGGATAATGAGTTGGATTCTATAATTGATGAAAACGGTGAAGTAGTGTATGCAAATGGTGGGAAATTGTTGGATGATGCATTAGTTTCTATATATAGAAGAGAATTTGATGGATCATTTACTGCAATAGTAAAAAATGCTATAAACCGTGAGCATAACACTTTTATTGATCCGCATCCAGCATTAGATTATGCGCGATACAGAGTGGTTGCAAATTTAACTGGAAACGGAAGTTTTGATTTCTATGATGTGCCAGTATATCCAGTACAAGAGAAAGCAATTATTATTCAGTGGTCTGAACAGTGGCAAAACTATGTCGGAACTGAAGATTTGATTTTAGCAGAACCAAGTTGGAGTGGCTCATTGGTACGGTTACCATATAACATTGATATATCTGACGATTTTTCAAATGATGTTAATTTGCAAAAATACATTGGTCGAAAAAGACCGGTTAGTTATTATGGAACGCAACAGGAACATACGGCAACATGGTCAGTAGATATACCAAAAGATGATATCGAAACATTATATGCAATACGAAGGCTTGCTAATTATTTTGGAAATTGTTATGTAAGGGAACCATCTGGCACGGGATATTGGGCACAAATAAAGGTTTCATATAGTCAAACACACGCTGACTTGGTAATACCGATTTCATTTAGTATAACAAGAGTTGAAGGGGGGGCTTAAAATGCTGGATTGGACTCAGACTATGTCACAATCTTACAGATTTTATAAAGTTGACCCTGTAACATGGATGGACGGTCAGGAATTAAATCAGATTTCTGACTGTTCTATTAATTGGGATTCAACAAGTAGTACACTCGGTTCTGCATCTATAACAACTTCTGAGATACTTGAAGAATGCTACATACGAACATATATGGTAGCAATTCAAAATGGAGTAAAAGAAACGATTCCAATTGGTACGTTTTTGTATCAAATGCCATCCAATGATTATGATGGAAAGTGTCAAACAATAAAAATGAATGGTTATACGCCGTTGATGGAGTTAAAAGAAAAATCACCGTCAATCGGATATACAATAAAAAAAGGTACAAATTATATGACATTGGCAAGTGAATTGACAGCGAAAAATACAAGGGCACCTGTTATCACCGTAGAAACAGCAAGTACCCTAAGTTCTAATTTTACAGCTGGCACAGACGATACGTGGCTTACGTATCTGAGGGATTTAATAGCTACAGATCATTACACATATGATGTAGATGCTTTAGGACACATTCTTTTTTCTCCTGTAATTGCTACAGAGAAAATGCAACCAGTAATGACATTTAATGATGATGAAAGATCCATCTTATTACCAGATGTTACAGTTGAAAGAGATATGTATGACATTCCAAACGTGGTTGAGGTTGTGTATTCGGAAGGTGTCAAAAAACCAATAAGTGCAATTGTTAAAAATACAGATGATAATAGTCCGGTATCAATTAGTAAAAGAGGCAGAGAAATTATTCATCGTGTTGTAAATCCGTCGTTGAGCGGTATACCAAATGAGGAATATGTGAAAGAGTATGCAAGAAATTTGCTCGCAACTTTATCAAAATTAGAATACAAAGTAACTTATACGCATGGTTACTGTCCAGTAAGAGTTGGCGATTGTGTGTTATTGAACTATGAAAGAGCAGGTTTAAAAAACATAAAAGCCAAAGTTATCAGTCAGTCTATTAATTGCGGAATTGGATGCACAGTAGAAGAAACAGCAGTATTTGTTAATAATTTATGGGAAGGCGGTTTGTAACATGGAATTGTCAACACATTTGTTAAAATCATTTGCGAAAGTTGTAAATCAACCTTCAAAAGAGACTTCTAAAACATCAACTATATATGGCGATTTAAAAAACGATAAGAATGATTTTTACGTTAAGATCGATGGGTCAGAGGAATATATCCCTACATATACTGTTGTTAATGGACAAACTGGAGATAGAGTAGTTTGTGAAATACGAAATCATTCAGTATTAGTTACTGGAAATTTATCGTCGCCATCTGCAACGGGTGATGACGTGAAACAAGTATCAGATAAAGTTGATTTTCTTGAAGCAAATAGAATTACAACAGATTATCTCGAAGCTCATTATGCAGAAATTGATTTTGCAAACATAAATGTTGCTAATATTAAACAAGGATTTATGGAATCGCTTTTAGTATCACAGGGAATAATAGCAAATCGTGTTGTTGGTTCAGAGGTGATAGCAACAAACGTTTTAACCGGAGTGAATATCTATGCTGACGATATTGTAGCTGGAACTCTATCAGTAGACAGGCTTGTTTTTCGAGGAAGCGAACAGAGCGTAATTTATCAGTTGAATAACATAAGTGGTGCACTTCAGGCAGAGAACGTTGATACGATTAATGGTGAAGTGATTACACCAAGGACAATTGCAGCTGATCGTATTATAGCAAAAAGTATTACAGCAACTGAAATTAATGTGCAAAACTTAGTTGCTACAGGATTTATAGAAGCAAATAGACTGACTTCTAAAAATATTGTAGTAGACGATCTGTTTGCCACGGATATTACAGCAGCTGGAAGCATTAAGAGTAGTAATTACGTCTACACAAGCGGTATTTATAGTACAGCGGGTGTAAAGATGAGCATGGCAACTGGTCAGATAATCAGTAGACAATTTGCAATCGATGCATCCGGGAACACTTATTTTGCTGGACAATTATCAGCACCAACAGGAAAAATTGGCGGTTTCACAATCGGAACAAATTCTTTATATTCTGGACCTGATAACCTTGGGAGTAATAAAAAAGGTGTTTATATAGGCACAGACGGAATAAGTTCAATTGGGGATAATGGCGGAAAATATGTGCAGATAAGGAATGGAAAAATTACAGGTCATAACAGCGGCAGTATGCCTAGCACGTCTGAGGCTGTAATAGATTTGACAACGGCAAGTAGTGTAGGCAATAGAGCTTTTGGTTTGGGTGCTCAAGCTGGATTGTTATCAGTGTACATGATTGATAAGACAGCCGTCAATTTGCCGTCCGCTAAAGGCATTATTATATCTTATGATGGTATATATACTGGCAAATATCAAAGTGGAACGTGTGTGCAAAACAAGACATTACTTTCAGTTGATGGTGATGTTGGATGCTCATTGAATTTATCAAATGCTTTATGGCTTTGTGCGTACAATACAGCAGGCACATTAACCAGATTGATTGGTATGAACAGTAAAGACAATGTTCATATGGGTGACTATAATGGAGATAATATATCACCAGTGTATATCCATGCAAAAGGCAAACAATACAATTTCACAGATGCAGCTTTTTGCCCAAATGTTACAAATGATGTTCCATTAGGATTGTCGAGTAAGTTATGGAAAACTGTTTACGCAAAGACTGGAACAATTAATACCTCTGATCGGACAAAGAAGCATGACATAAAAGATTTGACAGAGGTATATGAAAAGCTGTTTCTTAAGTTACAGCCAAAGTCATTTATATTTAACGACGGCGACCGTGTACATATTGGTGCTATCTCACAGGATGTTGAAGATGCTATGCATGAGCTTGGAATGTCGGCGGAGGATTTTGCAGGATTCTGTAAGGATATTCGGTATGATTATCGGGAATACAACGATGACGGAACACCGGTAGAGGAGAGTCGATACGTTGTAACCGATGACGACGGAAATCCGGTATACGATTACGCATTGCGATATCAGGATTTTATCTTTTTAACAATTCATATGGTGCAGAAGCTATTTATCAAAATGGAAAAAATAGAAACGGAAATGAATGCAATGAAAAAGAAAAATGCTTTATAGAAAGGACTGTAGATTTATATGAAAAAAATAGAGATTAAAACTGGAAAGCTTTATGATATGTATGTCGGTTTTCTATCGAATAATATTGTAAAACTGGAATTTTCAAGAAGAGGTGCTTTGGTTATATGCCGTAATCTTAAGAAGATTGAAACAGAGTTGTCAGAATATATTTCAGCGCGACAGAAATTAATCGAAGAGTACAAAATTGGTGATGAACCATATATTGACCATACGAATCCTCGATATAACAAATTTATGAATGAACTTTATGCAATAAATTCTGTGGATGTTGTTCTGGATATTAATACTATTACAGAAGAAGATCTTCCGAAGAATATTAGTATTGAACAAGTCTTGTTATTGGATTCAATGCTATGCGAGAACGCAAAGGAGTAAATGTAAATGGCTAAACTCATAGAATACGATCAAGTAGAAACGCTTAAAGACGAAGACATATTTTTGATTGATGGCGAACGAGGAACAAAAACTATATCGGCGAAAAATCTTGCAAATGATATCAAAAAAGTTAGTTTGGACGAATTGACCGAATATACGGACAATAAATTTTCTAAACTGGATGATGCAAAACTTGATAAAACTGGAGATGCAAGTAATGTAACTAGCGATATTCAATCTGCAACGATCAGAACGAATCTTACAACTGGGGAAAAACTTGCTGTTTCATTGGGAAAAATTAAAAAATTCTTCAGTGATTTAAAAACTGTTGCTTTTACTGGAAGTTATGCAGATTTGACAGAAAAACCAAAATCAATGACAGCAAATGGCGGAAATGCCGATACCGTAAATAATCACACGGTTGATACAGATGTTCCAGAGGATGCAAAGTTTACAGATACAGTATATGATACTTTTGTAAAATCTGGAACTGAAGCAAAAGCTGGTCTTGTTCCGTCACCACCGACTACTGCTGGCACAACTAGATACCTTAGGGAAGATGGAACTTGGACTGTCCCATCGAGCTCTATACCAGATGATACAGTTACCGGTATTAAAGGAAATGCCGAAACAGAATACCGCACAGGGAAGGTGAATTTGACACCGGAAAATATCGGTGCGCTTCCTATTAGTGGAGGAAAGTTAACAGGTCAATTACAAGTTGGCGAGAAAGTTAAACTTTATACCAGCAGCGAGGGTGGAAACATTCAGATTATATCATCAGATGATATCGGTTTAAGATGGGAACTAGATGCATTCAAAGGTGATTTGAGGTTTATTTGTTTTAATAATGATGGTACCGTCAAAAAAATCTGCCAGTTAACAAAAGATGGAACGCTTATCGCAAACAATGCAACACAATCAGCAGCAGGCTTAATGAGTCCGAAAGATAAGGAAAAATTGGACAATCTTTCTATCGTAAATAATAACACTACAACGGAAGCAGGGTACGCGCTTGATGCGAGGCAGGCGAATCCGAATGTGAATGGGAGTTTGGCGAAACAGATCAGTACGTTAAACAGCGGTTTAGTAAAATACTTACCATTATCGGGTGGAACAATGACTGGAACTATCATTGGACAACATAAGTTACCAGGTAGTACTGCTTCAGATGCTAATGGAATGGTTCTCGGTGTTCAGACAACCGGAAATACAGGAATTTTTAATGGTAACGGAGATGGAAATGGGGCTGACGTTGCAAATCTAATCATCAAATCATGGTACGGAGTTGGATTTGTAGATGGTTGTTCTAATCGAGGAATGACTGTCGGAATAGATTGCAGGCGTGGAAACATTACATGCAATTCAATAACAATAAGAAATGTCGGAAGTGTGACAGATTTATTAAATTCTAAGTTATCAACCTCTGCATCATGTAATAAAAATTGGAATTGGAGCGGTAAAAATGAAACCCCAGCCTGGATATGGGGTGGTAGCGATGGAACTAATATGTATGTCTATAATCCGACATATATCCTGGTTCAGGGAATAAGAAATAGAGTAACAAATAGAGCAATGACTATAACAAATGATAACCATGTTAGAACATATGAATCTAATGGTGTTGGAATGAACGGAGCTATCAGCCTTGGTTCTGGAAATTATAGATTTTCACAATTATACGTTACATCAAGTTCGATATCAACTTCTGATAAAAATTATAAAGATGATATTAAATCACTTACAGATAAGCATTTACAGTTTTTTATGAAATTACAGCCAGTATCATTTTTATTTAAAGATGGTACATCCGGCAGAACACATGTCGGTTTTATAGCACAGGATGTAGAGCAGGCAATGTCAGAATGTGGCTTAACAGATCTCGATTTTGCTGGATTCTGCAAAGATCAAAAAGTTGACAGTAAATTGGTTGATGGTGAAGAAGTCAACGAACCTATCTTAGATGATAATGGTAATCCAGAGTATATATATTCACTTCGTTATGAGGAGTTTATCGCATTAAACACATATGCAATTCAGAAGTTGTGGAATCATGTGGAAACATTAGAAAAGGAAAACATAGAGACGAAAAATCAGATCAAATCAATGCAGCAGGATATTGCAGAATTAAAAAAATCAAGAGCCTAGGAGCCGATTACATGACCATGTGTTGTGTAGCCGGCTCTTTTGAATAACAAGCCTTCGGGCAGAAAGAGAGGAAAAAAGAAAATGAAAGAATTTGACAAAGTAAACGTGATTTATGGAGTAATTGCCACGATGGGGGTGGCACTGTTCGGGAAGTACTGGTTCCTGTTTTTTGGATTTCTGGTATTAAATGCGGTTGATTACATTACCGGATACTGCAAGGCGAAGTTCTACAAAAAGAACGAGTCCAGTGCGATCGGTGCAAAAGGAATCTTAAAAAAAGTGTGGTACTGGATTGTAATTGGTATGGCATTTTTTGTTTCAATGAGTTTTGTACATATGGGGGAGATCATCGGCATTAATCTTTCGTTTGTGCAGCTCTTCGGATGGTTCACGCTGGCAACATATTTGATTAATGAAATCCGTAGCATCTTGGAAAACCTGGTAGAAATGAATGTGAAGGTACCGCAGTTTTTAATTGCAGGGCTGGATATCACACAGAAATTACTGGATACCAAAACAGAAGTTACAGATTCAAAATAATATATGATGGTAGGTTGTCTCTGAATAATTAGAGGCGGCTTACCATCAACAGCGAAAATAGCATTCCCTCTTATTTTTTTCCGTATGTAGGTTACAGTTGAAACATTTATGATTACCTCAGAATGGAGGTGATCGTTGTGCAAGAAAAATATTTGCTATCTATTAAAGAAACTTCTGATTTATTTGGTATAGGACAGCATCGATTAAGAGAACTGGTTCGGGATGATTACGAATGTAAATATCATTTGATGATTGGACGCGTTATACGGATTAAACGAGAACCATTTGAAAAATTTATAAGCAAAGTTGAGCAGATATAAATTATCGACATCGTGCTTCGAATGTGATATCATCTAAGAGTATTCGTTCGAGGCACCTTTTTTATGGAGGGCTGAGAATATGGCAAATAAAACAGTATCAGAAAAAAATAAACCTACACGAAAGAAGTTACGTGCTAATGAGTATTACAATCCCAAAACAAAACGGTATGAGTATCACTATAAAGATGCTTTAGGGAAGGAACGAGTGATTAGCTCATATAGACTGGATATAACAGATCAGTTGCCAAAAGGTAAACGGAGCGGAAAGAGCTTGCGTGAAAAGGAGGCAGAATTAAACACACAGCTTGAAAATCATATTGACATCGATGGGGCAAAACTTACTTTACTTGAGGTTATGGATCGATATTTAGAAAACCTTTATAATAGGAAAGAATTAAGTCCAAATACTAAAATGGGTTATAATGTAACTGTAAATACATTAAAAGAATACCGTCTTGGACATATGGAGATAGGTAAGATCAAACCAGAGCATTGTGAAGACTGGTTGTCTGACATGAAAAAGAAATATAGAGGGTCATCTATACAATCGCAAATCAGCCTTATAAAGAGAACATTTGAGTATGCTATTGACTACGATTATATTGTGAAGAATCCGTTTAGAAGAATTACGACAGATAGAAGCGATAGCAAACAGATGGAAGCGCTGACTATACAAGATATGAACAGGTTTTTGGAGTTTTGCTCAACAGACGCACATAGTAAACACTGCTATGATATGATTTATATTTTGTTTTGGACAGGCATGAGAGTGTCTGAATTATGTGGGCTTACGTTGGACGATATAGACATGAATAAGAGGCTGATACGTGTTGAAAAACAGTTATTATGTCTGAATCATAAACATGTAGTGCGAAAACCTAAAACATCAAATGGCATAAGATTCATTCCTATGACAGATGGTGTGTACAATAGTTTTGAACGTGTACTGAAAAATCGATATTTAAAAGGTGATATCGAACCGGTTTGCTATGATGAGAGGGGTAATGCATACGAAGGGTTTGTGTTCTTGGCAACAAGAAGCCGTAAAACAATTGTTAGGGCTCATGTTGAGGAATATTTGCAGAATTGCATTAAGCGTTTCAATATTGTAAATCCAGATACACCAATTCGGAAGTTTGAACCTCATATTTGCAGACATACTTTTGCAACTAATATGCAGACGCTTACGCCAAAGACACTTCAATATATTTTGGGGCATGGTAATATTAGTACAACAATGAACAACTACGTAGATGCGAAGCCTGGAGCGCAGCAATTGACAGAGATCAATGAGCTGGCAAATACTATGGTAGCTATTTAGTATAATTTTTAGTATACTAAATACGTACTAAATAATCTGAGTAATAAAAAGGAACAAGATGCACCAAAGAGCAACGAAATGTAATTTGGCTGATAGCTGGAAACCGCATGGTTGCTGGATATTTTAAGAAATAGCGGGAGATGAATAAAAATGATAGCGATCATTGACTATGATGCAGGCAATTTAAAAAGCGTACAAAAGGCACTTGACTTTTTACATCAGGAATGCGTGATAACGAGGGATTTTCATGAAATCCGTCAGGCAGACAAGGTGATCTTACCGGGGGTTGGTTCTTTTGGTGAGGCGATGGCCCAGTTAAAAAAATATGAACTGGATAAAGTGATACAGGAAGTGGCGGAGGAGAAAAAGCCATTTCTTGGCATCTGCCTTGGTCTGCAGCTTTTATTTGAGGGCAGTGAGGAAAGCAGCGGAGTGGAAGGTCTGCATTTGTTAGATGGGCAGATTCTGCGTATACCAGATACAGAGGGATTAAAAATACCGCATATCGGATGGAATTCACTGGATCTATGGAATAATGGAAGGCTCTTTGCAGGATTGCCGGAGCATCCATATGTTTATTTTGTTCATTCTTATTATCTGAAAGCAAAAGATGACAGAATTGTGAAAGCAACTACGGAATATGGCACACATATTCATGCTTCCGTGGAACAGGACAATATCTTTGCATGTCAGTTCCACCCGGAAAAGAGCAGTACAGTCGGACTTAAGATACTAGAAAATTTTGCCGGGATTTAAGACAGGAGGATAAAAATGTTTACAAAACGAATTATTCCGTGTCTGGATGTGAATAACGGACGTGTGGTAAAGGGTGTTAATTTCGTAAATTTAAGGGATGCAGGAGATCCGGTTGAGATCGCAGCGGCTTATGATAAGGCGGGGGCAGATGAACTGGTATTTCTCGATATCACAGCAACCTCAGATGCCAGAGAGACGGTCGTGGATATGGTGCGCAAAGTGGCAGAAAAAGTGTTTATTCCATTTACTGTAGGCGGCGGTATCCGTACTGTGGATGATTTCAAGGCATTACTCCGTGAGGGTGCGGACAAGATATCGATTAATTCTTCTGCAATCAACCGTCCGGAACTCATCAGTGAGGCGGCAGATAAGTTTGGCAGCCAGTGTGTGGTGGTAGCGATCGATGCAAGAAAGCGTGCAGACGGTTCGGGCTGGAATATTTACAAGAACGGTGGACGTATTGATGTCGGAATTGATGCTGTGGAATGGGCAATGAAAGCGGACCGGCTTGGCGCAGGAGAAATTCTTCTGACCAGTATGGATTGTGATGGAACCAAGGCAGGTTATGATCTTGAACTGACCCGTATGATCGCAGAAAATGTTTCTATTCCGGTGATCGCTTCCGGTGGAGCGGGGACGAAAGAGCATTTTTACGATGCGCTGACGGAGGGAAAAGCGGATGCAGCGCTTGCTGCTTCTTTATTCCATTACAAAGAACTTGAGATCTGTGATCTGAAAGATTATCTGGCAGAACGCGGTGTCTCTGTCAGAAGATAATAAGAGGGTAAATATCATGGCAATGATTACGAATGACTGGCTCCCGGCAATTCAGGGAGAGTTTAAAAAGCCATATTACAGGGAACTATTTCAATTTGTAAAAGAAGAATACAGCAGGGCGGTCATTTATCCGCCGGCAGATGATATCTTCAATGCGATGCATTTTACACCACTTAGTGAGGTAAAAGTACTGATCTTAGGACAGGATCCGTATCACAATGAGAATCAGGCACATGGTCTGAGCTTTTCCGTACTGCCATCACAGAAGGAGATCCCGCCATCTCTGCAGAATATTTACAAAGAGCTTCAGGATGATCTGGGATGCTATATTCCGAACAACGGATATTTAAAAAAATGGGCGGATCAGGGCGTACTGCTTTTAAACACGGTGCTGACTGTCCGTGCACATCAGGCGAATTCCCATCAGGGAAGAGGCTGGGAGCAGTTTACGGATGCAATCATACAGGCAGTCAATGCACAGGACCGGCCAATCGTATATATGTTGTGGGGAAGACCGGCACAGAGCAAGATACCGATGCTGACAAATCCGAAGCATCTGATTTTAAAAGCGCCACATCCAAGCCCACTTTCTGCATACAGAGGTTTTTTTGGATGCAGACATTTCAGTCAGGCAAATGATTTCTTAAAAGCAAATGGGATCGAGCCGATCGACTGGCAGATCGAAAACCTGTAAGTTCCCATAAATGAGGAGTGCCCAGACACCTTTCGGCGCCCGGGCTATTATGAAAAAAATTTATCAAGTATATTATAACAAGTTGTCTAAGTATTTTTTAACTGTATTTAGTATATCAATCATATATGAACAAAGTGTGAATAATAAATTAACAATTTTTTAGTAATTTAAAACAAAAAAACAGAAAAAAATACAAAAAAATTGGTTAGGTTATCCATACACCTGAAAAGACGGTTTTACCTGTGGAAAATGCTTGAAAATATAAAGAGAACGGCCTAAAATGACGATATAAAAGAAAACAGGGATGTTTGATTCATAACGAACAGGTTATTGTATTATTTCAAAGGAGTGAGATATATGGCAACAATTTCTGGCTATAATTCATATTCAATGGGAGTTTTGTTTTCTGGTCTAAACACTACATCATCTAAGAATTCATTGTTTTCGAACAGTATGTCAGGAAGTGATATACTTGGAATCAATTACAGTGACTGGGCAACAATCAGATCGGGCAGCTATTTTAAATTGTTAAATGCGTATTATGGGAAAGGTGGACAGGTCAGTGATTCAGACGATACAACATCTTCCTCAACGTCAACATCCAAAGACAGCACCAGGACACTCGCTGTGATTGAGAGTGATGCGAAGAGTGTGGAGAAGTCGGTTGCAGCTCTTCAGGAAACAGGGGATAAATCCTTGTTTAACGAAGTGACAAAGACAGATGAAAATGGAAACAAGACAACCGGTTATGATACGGATGCTATCTATAAAGCTGTTAAAAACTTTACAGACAGCTATAATAGTCTGATCGATGAAGTGGGTAATTCCAATACAAAGAGTATTTTAAGAGCCGGTGCCAGCATGGTGAATGTGACAGAGGCAAACCGTAAATCACTTTCTGATATCGGTATTTCCATAGGTGCAGACAACAAGCTTACCATTGATGAAGAGAAGTTTAAGAAGGCTGATATGAGTAAGGTAAAGGCAATGTTTGCAGACAACAGCTACTATGGAACAGAAGTGAAACGACAGGCAGGCCGTGCAGAGTCTTATGCAAAGAGTGAGGCCGCAAAGGCGAATACCTATCAGAAATCAGGTTCTTATACCTATAATTACAGAACAGGCGAACTTTATAACTCTACGATCTGATCGCAGAGCTGCAGAAAAATATGTTGCTGTTTTTCATACATTTTGAAAGCGGACAGCAGCGGTCATACTGGTATGATGTGATCCGGACGGTGGAAGGATTATATCACAACAATCATTTATGAGAAACTCGGATTGGGTTTCTCATAAATTTTGCAAAAAAATAATCAGCGCACCGGAAAAAAAGATTGCACAATGGGGCGATGTATGGTCAAATAATAGATAGTGTAAAAATGGATGTTGACATCTGGCAGAATAGAAAATATTTGAGATAGATGAAATGGAGAAAAGAATGGCAGCAAAGAAAGTAGTAGTCGGTATGTCAGGCGGTGTGGATTCCTCTGTGGCAGCATACCTTTTGAAGGAACAGGGATATGATGTGATCGGTGTGACCATGCAGATCTGGCAGGATGAGGATGAATTTGTGCAGGAGGAGAGTGGCGGATGCTGTGGCCTTTCGGCAGTGGATGATGCCAGAAGAGTGGCAGACCGTCTTGGAATTCCTTATTACGTCATGAATTTCAAACAGGAATTTAAAAAAAATGTCATGGATTATTTTACTGCGGAATATTTAAAAGGCAGGACGCCAAATCCGTGTATTGCATGCAACCGTTATGTAAAATGGGAAGCATTGTTAAATCGGAGTCTTGCGATTGGTGCGGATTATATTGCAACCGGGCACTATGCGAGGATCGAGCAGCTTTCCAATGGAAGATATGCAATTAAAAATTCCGTGACAGCAGCCAAAGATCAGACGTATGCACTTTACAATCTGACACAGGAACAGTTGTCACACACATTGATGCCGGTCGGTGCCTATCATAAAGATGAGATCCGTAAGATTGCAGAGGAGATCGGTCTTATGGTTGCACATAAAAAAGACAGTCAGGAGATCTGCTTTATCTCTGACAATGATTATGCCGGATTTATTGACCGGGAATGCGGCGATCAGGTACCACCTCCGGGAAATTTTGTTCTGACAGACGGAACTGTAGTCGGAAAACATAAAGGGATTACGCATTATACGATCGGACAGAGAAAGGGACTGGGTATTGCATTCGGGCATCCGGTATTTGTCACGGAGATACGGCCGGAGACAAATGAGGTCGTACTTGGTGAGAACAGAGATGTATTTACTTATGAACTGGATGCAGATCATATTAATTTTATGTCGATCCCGGATATTCAGGATGAGATGCTTTTGAAGGCAAAAATCCGTTATTCCCACAGCGGAAGTATGTGCAAGGTGACAAGAACCGGAGAAGATACGATACACTGTGAATTTTTAGAGCCGGTGCGTGCGGTGACACCTGGACAGGCAGTCGTATTATATGATGGAGAATATGTTGCCGGAGGCGGCACGATCCTTTAGAAAAGCGATATGACGGAAAGCCGCTGGATGATAAAAAAGACAGCAGATTACACAAGATAAAAATGATGTGAAAAGGAAAGGAACTGGCAGCAATGACAAGAGAAGCGTTTAGGGAGCTGGTAAAAAAAGGCCCGGTACTGCTTGATGGTGCAACAGGAACGAATTTACAGAAGGCAGGAATGCCGGTCGGAGTATGTCCGGAGCAGTGGATCCTGGAAAATTCAGAAGTGTTGATCGATCTGCAGAAACAGTATGTAGAGGCCGGAACCGATATTTTATTTGCGCCGACCTTTACCGCGAGCAGAATAAAATTAAAAGAATATGGTTTGGAAGATCATTTAGAGGAGATGAACCGCAAGCTTGTCGCACTCTCAAAAGAGGCTGCAAAGGGTACAAATGCGCTGGTTGCCGGAGATCTTACCATGACAGGAGAACAGCTTTATCCGTTGGGAGATCTGATGTTTGAGGATCTGGTGGATGTTTATAAAGAGCAGGCGAAAATTATTGCGGAGGCCGGAGCAGATCTTTTTGTGGTTGAAACGATGATGAGCCTGCAGGAATGCCGTGCGGCTGTGCTGGCAATCCGTGAAGTATGTGACCTGCCAGTCATGGTTTCATTGACTTATAATGAAGACGGAAGAACACTGTATGGAACAGATCCGGTGACAGCGGTTGTTGTGATGCAGAGCCTTGGTGCGGATGCGGTCGGAATGAACTGTTCGACCGGACCGGAGGCAATGTTAGAGCCGATCGCGAAGATGGCAGAGTATGCAGCGATACCACTTCTCGCAAAACCAAATGCCGGAATGCCGGAGCTGATCGATGGTCAGACCGTCTTTAATGTAGAGCCGGAAGAATTTGCCGAAGTCGGGAAAAAACTGGTCGAAGAGGGTGCTGCCATCATTGGAGGATGCTGTGGAACAACACCGGAGCACATCCGTGCTTTAAAGGAGGCAGTAAAAGGTATCCCGGTCAAAGCACCGCTTCAGACGAAGAGAAGAATGCTGACTTCAGAGCGTAAGTCTGTAGAGATCACGCTTGATGGACGTTTTATGGTCATTGGAGAACGTATTAACCCGACCGGAAAGAAAAAGCTGCAGGCAGAGTTAAAAGAGGGTTCCTTAAATCTTGTTCGTACCATGGCATTAGAACAGGAGGAAAATGGAGCATCGATCCTTGACATCAATATGGGTATGAACGGTATTGATGAAAAAGAGATGATGCTGCGTACCATTTACGAAGTGACTTCGACGGTGGATTGTCCGCTTTGCATTGATTCCAGCCATGTGGATATTATTGAGGTCGCGCTCCGCATCTATCCGGGACGTGCACTCATCAATTCGATTTCACTGGAAAAAGAAAAGTTTGAAAAACTGCTTCCGATTGCAAAGAAGTACGGGGCAATGTTTATCCTGCTTCCCCTCTCGGATGAGGGACTGCCAAAAGATTCTGCTGAGAAACATGGCATTATCCGCACGATCATGGATGAGGCGGTGAGGATCGGCATGGCAAAAGAAGATATCATTGTGGATGGACTGGTTGCCACGATCGGAGCAAATCCGAATGCAGCGTTAGAGTGTTTTGAGACATTTTCCTATTGCAAAAATGAACTGGAACTGCCGACAGCATGTGGACTTTCTAATATTTCATTCGGACTGCCGGAACGTACTTATGTCAATACGGCTTTTCTTACAATGGCGATCGCAAATGGTCTTACGATGGCGATTGCAAATCCGTCACAGGAACTTCTGATGAATGCCGCATTTGCGTCGGATATGCTGTTGAATAAGAAAGAAAGCGACATCCGTTATATTGATCGCATGAATTTCCTGTCAGAAAAATATGCCGGTATGGAACGTGTCATGGTTCAGAAAACACCTGCAGGTACATCTGCGGCTGGCGGCGAAACCAGGAAAGAGAGTACGGGAAGCGGCGTATTTCAAGCAGTTTTAAAGGGAAACAAAGAACATGTATTAGAAGAAGTAAAAAAGATGCTGGATGGCGGAGCCAAACCGGATGAGATTATCAATGAGCATCTGATCGCTGCGATCAATGAAGTAGGAGAATTATTTGATAAAAAGAAATATTTCCTGCCACAGCTGATTTCTTCCGCTAATACGATGAAACTTGCAATCGAGTACTTAGAGCCGATGTTAGAGCGCAGTAATACAGAGGCAATGGCTACGATCGTTGTTGCGACAGTTGAGGGCGATATCCATGATATCGGAAAAAATCTTGTTGTTCTGATGTTGAAGAATTACGGTTATCATGTGATCGACCTTGGCAAGGATGTTCCGGCAGATGTGATCGTGGATACCGCAATGAATGAAGGTGCGAAAGTGATCGGACTTTCCGCACTGATGACGACCACAATGATGCGGATGAAAGACGTTGTGGAGCTGGCAAAAGAAAAAGGCTGTACGGCGAAGATTGTAATTGGAGGAGCGGCGATCACGGAGAGTTTTTCGGATGAGATCGGAGCAGATGGCTATTCGAAAGATGCAGCGGAATGTGTGAAACTGGTCGAACGCTTACTGGCATAAGACACTTTTAGTATAGCATAACATGTAAAACGAGTCTTGTAGCTTGTTTTACATGAAGTGCCAGTATAGAAAGCTGGATGTGTTGTTATATTTTTGAAATTTTTAGGAAAATATGAAAAAAAGTGTTGACTTTCATCTCCTGTAATAGTATACTTTAGAAGTCGGTTGCAAAAAGCAAAGGACAAAAATGGGATCTTAGCTCAGCTGGGAGAGCATCTGCCTTACAAGCAGAGGGTCATAGGTTCGAGCCCTATAGGTCCCATTACATCAGAAGTTCTGATGACAATTTAATATGGCGGAATAGCTCAGTTGGCTAGAGCATACGGTTCATACCCGTAGTGTCGAGAGTTCGAATCTCCCTTCCGCTACTTCAAGACCTCAGAGATTCTGAGGTCTTTTGTTGTATACCGGCAAAATTTTTTATATAATAAGTTTATGATACGAATCCTATACAGGCAGAATTCAATTTTACTTTTAAAGATGCAGGAGAGGAGAACTATGAAACAAAAATATAAGAAGCTGGCATTTTTCATATTATTACTAAGTATGCTTACCGGCTGTATGTTATTGAGTGGCTGTACGGAAAATAAAGAAAATGGATCACAGAGCAGCTATATTGTAGATTCGGATGAGCTGCAGGATACAGAAAATCAGATGGAATTCGTACCGGGTTCTATGAAAGGTTCAAAACAGGAGGAAACGTCGGAAAACGAAGAACAGGGTCAGACAGAGCAAAGTCGTCAGACTGTCGCGGAAGAAAATGATGCGGAGCAGGCAAAGACGGCAGGTAATCTGGAAGTACATTTTATAGATGTGGGACAGGGGGATGCGACTCTGATCAAATGTGATGGTCATTCTATGCTGATCGATGCGGGAAATAATGATAAAGGTACACTTGTACAGAATTATCTGCAGCATCAGGGAGTGGAGACGCTTGACTATGTGATCGGCACGCACCCGGATGCAGACCACATCGGAGGAATGGATGTCGTTCTTTATAAATTTGACTGTAAGACGATCATCATGCCGGATGTTGCAAATAACACGCGCACTTATGATGATGTTGTGCAGACGATGAAAAATAAGGGATATAAGACCACTTATCCGGTTGTTGGGGAAACATATACGATCGGTGGAGCAGCATTTACGATCATTGCTCCAAACAAAGAGTATGGAAATGATATGAATTCCTGGTCGGTCGGCGTCCTCTTACAGAATGGAAACCACCGGTTTTTGTTTACCGGGGATGCGGAAGAGGGAGCAGAACAGGATATCCTGCAGAATGGCATCGATATCTCGGCGGATGTCTATAAGGTTGCACACCATGGAAGCAATACGGCAACATCCCAGGCATTTCTTGATGCAGTACATCCGACGTATGCGGTAATCAGTGCTGGGGAAGGCAATTCTTATGGACATCCGCATGCGGAAGTATTAAACAGACTCCGTGCAGCCGGAGTATCTGTTTTCCGCACGGATGAGCAGGGAACGATCGTTGCCTCGTCAGATGGGACAACACTTACCTGGAATATGTCTCCATCAGAGAGCTGGCAGGCAGGGGAAGCAAAAAAGAGCCAGAACACAGAAAAAAGTGAAAAAGCAGCTGACAGCCAGAATAATGCAGAAACAGATGCAGCCGTAAGTAATCCGACAGACCAGACGGATGGAAATTCGGATGTGATCGTTCACATCACGAAAACGGGAGAAAAATATCACTCTGCCGGATGTCAGTATTTAAGAAAAAGTGATATTGAAGTGACATTATCAGAGGCAAAAGCAAGAGGACTTACACCGTGTTCAAAGTGTAATCCACCACAGTAAAAATATTAATAGAAGGGAAAAGAAAAATATGCGCGTAGGAATGGGATATGATGTTCATAAATTAGTGGAGGGCAGGGACCTGATCATTGGAGGGGTAAAGATCCCACATACATTAGGACTTTTGGGACACTCGGATGCAGATGTACTGCTTCATGCCATTATGGATGCACTGCTTGGGGCAGCAGCACTTGGAGATATCGGAAAGCATTTTCCGGATACGGATCCGAAATATAAAGGGATTTCAAGCATGAAACTGTTGGAACATGTGGCGGGACTGATCGCCGAAAAAGGTTATATTGTGGAAAATATCGATGCGACGATCATCGCACAGAAACCAAAGATGCGTCCGCATATCGAACAGATGGAGAAGAATATTGCAGCAGCACTTAAAATATCAGAAGATCAGATCAATGTGAAAGCGACCACAGAAGAGGGACTGGGATTTACCGGAACGGAACAGGGAATCTCTGCGCAGGCAATCTGTGCACTGACAACGATCTATGAGAGCAGTGTCAGCGTGGCGGATTCCGCCGGAGGCTGTGAGGGCTGTCCCGGACGTGCCTGTGGAAGATAAATATAAATAAAGTATAAAACTTGTTGACACAGCTATATAAATAGGATATGATAAGTCGTGATTTGACGGATTGAAGTGAGACTCAGATATATTTTTTGTAAGGACATCAAGGGATATTCAAAGCAAAGATATATGCTGGGTCTTTTTATGTACAAAAGAAGGGAAAATGAGTTTATGAAAAAAAGGATGATACGTTTCTGTTGTGGAGTTATGGCTGCGGGACTGCTGCTTTCCGGCATACCGGTTCCGGCAATGAGCGGGAATATGCAAAAGGTAGCAGTGTCGGTGCTGGCAGAAGATGCGGTGATCGTGACAGATTACGATGAATTTGCGAATGCTTTAAGCAGTGGAAAGAAGAATATTGTAGTAGAAGGCAGTTTTACGATCCGCGATGATAAATTGACGGAGACAGATGGTTCCATTAAGGGACAGATGAAACCTGTTCAAATACCGGGGGGGACAACCATTACAGGAAATGGAACGGGGAGTATCACCTGTAGTCATCCAATTCAGATCATGGGGGATGATGTAGAGATACGGGATATACAATTGGTGTTTAATTCTAGTAATGGACTTGGCAGTGTTCCGCACCGTGAGATCTTTTTAGCAGGACATAGTCTTGTACTGAATAATGTAAGTACATATCTGGCAGGACCTGATAAGCCGAATCCGATTGTAGGCACAGAAAAAGAACTTCTTCCAACTGTGTATGCAGGAGGATATCACAGCAATACTGCAGTGGGAACAAACGCTTCACTTACTGTCACAAATGAGAACAATAAGACTATGTTTCAGGATATCTATCTGGGACATGAAGCATCAGCCGGACAAAGGACTGCTTATACGGGCAGTGCAAAATTAGAGCTGGATGCTGATGCAAAGATACGTGGGACTGTTTCAGCAGAAAACACATCTTTAGCGTCTTTAGATTTTTTGGGTGATCAGAAGGGATATGATGAAATCACTCTTTCAGAAATTAAAGGAAATGATAAAACTGTAATGACGGTAAAAAATTGTGCTGTTCTGGGTGTGGTGACAACGGGTGTCAAAGATATCCTATTGGATGCAGGAGGAAGACTGCAGCCGAAAGATGGGACGGCACAGTTAAATAATATTACACTGAAAAATGGGGGATGTCTGGATCTCACACAGGTGCTGGATGCTTTGGTAAAGGGCAGTTTTACAGGTAGTGATGATAATGCAGCAAGAGGAAAACTTGTTCTCAATAAAGATGGATATGTTCAGATTGATGGGCAGATAAGTGGGGTTACGCAGTTTCAGACGGTGAGTCATGTCATACCGGGAACGATTTTAAGTGGACATGCATATATTGCATCGGAAAACGGAACAGCAGGAAGTTTTGTCTTATCAGACACAGCTATAAAAAATAATTACAGTCTGATCCGTAAAAATGGAACATGGACGCCGTATATTAATTATGTACCGGTGGAGCGTGAACTTGGAAGTATCGAGGTAAAATCTTATCCGAAAAATGTTGTTATTAACCATATACCGACAAACATGGAGGATAAAACAGGTGATAGTCCGTATTTGAATGTAATATGGAAGGATCAGGATGGAGAAGCCTATACATTTGATGATGTGGTAAATTATGAATCATTTTATGATAATATGGTATTAATCCGTTCGGATTACTGGAATAGTGACGACGAAGAGATACAGCAGAAAACAGACTGGATAAATCCGATTCGCTTAGATGTAGATGAAAATGAACCGGATCATTATTATCTGATTGCATATGGTAAGGTGCAAACAGGAAAATATACACTTTTATTCTGTTTAGAACCGATAGAAAGACATCCTGATACTGTGGCAGATGTAAAAGCACTGAAAGATACCGTGTTGGCGGAAAAGGAAATAATATTCACAGATGAACCAGGTGTATCACATCAGCATGTGGAGGGCGAGCCGGTAAAGGAAAACGAGATAGCTGCGACCTGTACCCAAAAAGGAAGCTATGATAAGGTAGTTTATTGTAAGGATAAAGATTGCGGGGAAGAGCTTTCCCGTGAGAACATAACGGTTCCGGCATCAGGACACAAAAAAGGAGAGCCGGTCACTGAAAATCGCGTGGAAGCGAAAGTGGGTGTGGAAGGAAGCTATGAAAAAGTAATGTATTGCACCACATGTCATGAGGAGTTAAGCAGAGAAAAAATAGTGATTCCAGCCCTGAAAGAGCCGGACACAGAAGAGCCGGGAACAGAGACACCGGCACCGGAACCGGATACAGAAGAGCCGGGAACAGAGACACCGGAGCCGGACACAGAGAAACCGGTGCACAAACACAGTTATGTGTTGAAAAAAACGACAGAGGCAACCTGCATGAAAGAGGGAGAAAAAATTTATTCCTGTGCATGTGGGGATAGTTATACAGAAAAGATTGCAAAGAAATCCCATACACCGGAGAAAAAACTGACACCTGCAAAACCGGGCAGCAATGGAAAAAACGTAACGATATGCAGTGTGTGCAAAACAGTGCTCAAACAGGATACAATCTATGCACCTAAAACATTAAAATTGTCGAAAGAACGCTATGTTTACGACGGAAAAGTAAAAAAACCTGCCATCAAAGTGACGGATAATAAGAGAAAAGTGATTTCAGGCAGCTTTTATAAAGTCTCGTATCAGAATAATAAAAAAGTCGGAAAAGCAACAGTGACCGTGAAGTTTCAGGGAAATTATTCGGGAATACTGAAAAAGACATTTGAAATCTGTCCAAAGGGAACTTCTATTTCAAGTGTAAAATCCGGGAAAAAATCTATGACTGTGAAATGGAAGAAACAGGCATCACAGACGAGCGGCTATGAGATAGTATATACAGCAGATGCATCGTTTGGCAAAAAAAATACGAAGACGGCTGTGATCAAAAGTAATAAGACGACAGTTAAAGAAATCAAAGGATTAAAACCGGGAAAGAAATATTATGTAAAAGTACGTACATATAAAGAAGTAAAGTCCGGTACAAAAAAAGTGAGGATCTACTCAGACTGGTCAAAGAAAAAAGCAGTTCAGATAAAAAAATAGTTCAGATAAAGAAACCGGATGAAAGAAAAACAATGGTCAGATGAATGATAAGTAACATCTGACCGTTGTTTTTTTACAGGGTTTGATGTTTTTTGATACGTCTTTTTATGCTTTCCACATCAATCGGTTCAAAAATGAGATCATTGATCAGATCAGATAATATGGCATTTCGAATCTGAGTCAGATTACCCTCTTTGCAGATTGCGATAATGGGAGTTGACGAAGCCCAGGACTCATGACTTAATTCATCCCACAATTGCCTGCCATCATCTCCGGTTTCGGATACATCTATGAAAACGGCAGGAACATGGTTATTTTTATCCATAATGGCATAGCGTATTTCCGTAACGGAAGATACTTTTATGAGTCTGTCCGGGTAAGAATATGCAAATTTTAAAGTGGAAGCAACATTTCTGGAATGTGTATATAATAAAATATTTTTCATGGCAGTGTCTGGTTTCTGTGCAGAAACACCATACTCGGAAAAACATTGTTTCCCGGATTTTTTTGAATTCCCAAGTGCAGTGTCTGCTTTCTGAAAAAGTGTTGTGTAGGAAGTTTCATAAGGCTCTGTGAATGCAATACCGATACTGATCGTAACGTTTTCAGGAATGGATAAAGCTTCTTTATCTAAAATTGCATCTAAAAGTTCCTGTGCTTTTTCATAGACAGCCTGTCTGGAAGCTATATCCCGCATAAAAGCAACAAATTCGTCTCCGCCGATGCGTCCGACAATGTCGGAACCGGAAAAATGAGATGCAAGAATACCGGCTACGACAGAGATTGTATGATCGCCCATTTTATGCCCAAAGATGTCATTGACAGCTTTGAAATTGTCGATATCTATGGCAAACAATGCATGTAATTCTTCCGGAGTGGATAAAAGTATGTGGGAAATGGCGTGCTCTGCTGTGGCCTTATTCAGCAGATGCGTCATCTCATCCACTTCTGATTTAATCCGCAGAGCTTCCTGTTTTTGCAAAATATGATTCAGTCTGCGGTTCGTCTTTAAAATATTGTCAATACGATGACGTGCAATGGCAGGTTCAGTGGGTTTACTGATAAAGTCGCTTGCGCCTAATTCGAAAGCTTTCGTCTGTACTTCTGGAGTGTCGGTGGTTGTCAGAACCACGACTGGAATTTGTTTAAACTTCGGCATTTCCTGGCGGTGTTTTAAAACATCGAAACCATCCATTCCCTGCATGACAAGATCTAAAAGGACAAGGTCAATCATATTTTTTTTATCTTTGATCATCTGCAGACATTCCTCACCGGAAGATACTTCAAGAATATTGAAGGCCGGAGAGAATATTTCATTTAAAACGGCACGCTGTAAGCGTGAATCATCTACGATTAGCAAAGTTTCTTTTGACTGTTCCATATTAAAAAATCCTTCGTATCAGTTATAAATTATCCCCCTGGAAACCACAGGATACTATCTATAATGTAACATGGAAAATGGTTGTGTGCAATGAGAAAAAGACTGAGAAAAAATAAAACCGTTGACAAATCGGGGGTAAGTGCATAAACTAGAGTAAGCGAATCAACTTACCAGTAAAAATATGATAAGGGCGTTGAGCGGGAAGAGTAAGAAATCAGAGTGCTGACAGAGAGAAACTGCCATCGGCTGCAAGCAGTTTTCAGAAAGAGATTTCCGAAGTGCCTCCGTGAGCCTGTCCGGGGAAACGGTTTGTCTGCCAGTACAGTATCCGGATACGAGTAACACGCGTTAAGTGTATTGAGTGAGGATCAAAAGATCCTTAAGTTAGAGTGGAACCACGGATCATTTCGTCTCTTAGAGATGAAATGATCCGTTTTTCATGATAATGGAATGTTCGCGGAGCGTACATTCTATTATTTGGTTAAGGAAAGGGGATGCCAGTTTTGGGAATCATCAGTCATATTAAGGAAGAATTTACAGTGATAAAGGAGAGGGACCCGGCGATCAAATCGCCGATGGAGGTATTGCTTTATCCGAGTTTTCGGGTTATGTTGAGCTACAGACGTGCGCATAAGCTGTATTTAAAAGGACATTTCTTCTGGGCGAGATTTATTTCACAGCGGGCAGCGAGAAAAACAGGAATTGAGATACATCCGGGAGCAACGATCGGGAAAGGATTTTTTATTGATCACGGAAGTGGTGTGATCATTGGAGAGACGGCGATCGTTGGGGACAATGTTACTCTGTATCAGGGTGTGACACTAGGCGGTACCGGAAAAGAGACCGGAAAACGTCATCCGACGATCGGGGATAATGTTATGATCAGTGCGGGTGCAAAGATCATCGGTTCCTTCACCGTTGGAGAAAATTCCAAGATCGGAGCGGGAAGTGTGGTCATAGAGGAAGTGCCGCCAAACTGTACCGTAGTTGGTGTTCCGGGAAGAATCGTAAAACGTGACAATGTGAAGATGCCGCGCAGTGATATGGATCAGTGCCATCTGCCGGATCCGGTCAAAGAGGATATTACCGTACTGCAGAGGGAAAATGCAGAACTGGTCAACCGTGTGCTTGATTTAGAGCAGGCAGTCCGGATTTTAAGTGCTGATGCACAAAAAACAAAATAAAATTGCATTTTGCTCCGCAAAACAAGGAGTAAAATCCTCTGCTCATCAGAGGATTCGCATTTTGCTTCGCAAAACAAGGAGGATTATTTAAATGGAAAATAAATTTCAATTTTACAACACACTGACAAGAAAAGTAGAAACGGTGATCCCGCATGAGGATGGAAAGATCGGCATGTATACCTGTGGACCGACCGTATACCATTTTGCACATATCGGCAACCTCAGAAGTTACATCATGGAGGATGTATTGGAAAAATCACTCCGCTATGTCGGATATGATGTAAAACGTGTTATGAATATCACGGATGTGGGACATTTATCTTCCGATGCAGATACCGGGGAAGATAAAATGTTAAAAGGTGCAAAAAGAGAGCACAAAACAGTGATGGAGATCGCAAAATATTATACAGACGCTTTCTTTAGTGACTGTAAGAAGTTAAATATCAAGACACCGGATGTTGTGGAGCCGGCAACGAACTGTATCCCGGAGTTCATCCATATGATCGAGGTGCTGCTCGAAAAAGGTTATGCTTATGTGGCAGGTGGAAATGTTTATTTTGATACATCCAAATTAGACGATTATTATGTATTTTCTTCCCAGAGCGAAAAAGAGCTGTTAGTCGGTGTACGCGACGATGTGGAAGAGGACGTAAATAAGAAAAATAAAAATGATTTTGTACTCTGGTTTACAAAGTCAAAATTTGAGGATCAGGCGCTTAAATGGGATAGCCCATGGGGCGTTGGATATCCGGGATGGCACATTGAGTGCTCATGCATCAGTATGAAACATCTGGGCGAGTATGTAGATATCCACTGCGGCGGTGTAGATAATATTTTCCCGCACCATACCAATGAGATCGCACAGTCAGAGAGTTACCTTGGCCATACATGGTGTAAATACTGGTTCCATGTACAGCATTTAAATGATAAATCCGGAAAAATGAGTAAGTCCAAAGGGGATTTCCTTACCGTATCCCTGCTGCAGGAAAAGGGGTATGATCCGATCGTATACCGTATGTTCTGTCTGCAGTCCCATTATAGAAAACCGTTGGAGTTTTCCTATGAAGTATTAGATAATATGGCTGCAGCTTATAAAAAACTGACCAAACGAATCGCAGAATTAAAGGATGAGGGAACCGTACAGCAGGATAAATTTGATGCTTATAAGGCAAAATTTGAGGATGCGATCAGCAACGATCTAAATACATCGATGGCGATCACGATCATTTATGATCTGCTCAAAGATGATATGAACGATAAGACAAAACTTGCGCTGATCAATGATTTTGATAAAGTATTATCCTTAAATCTGACAACGGCACAGGCAGATGCAAAAGAGGAGATCGATGCAGAATTAGAAAGCTATGTACTTGCAAAGATTGAAGAACGAAAGGAAGCAAAGAAAGCAAAAGATTTTGCAAAAGCAGATGCAATCCGCGATGAACTGCTTGCAAAAGGCATTGTACTGAAAGATACCAGAGAAGGTGTGATCTGGCACAAAGCGTGAGAGAGAGGAAATGCCAATGCAGAAAGGAATAGACTCTTATATCAAAGAACAGTTCGGAATCAGTGAAGTGGATATCCGGACATATTCGCCTCTTACGTTAGCCTATATCGGAGATGGAATATTTGATCTGGTGATCCGGTCTGTTGTCGTAGGAAAAGGAAACACGAGAGCAGGAGAACTTCACAAGCGGACAAGCCAGATCGTAAAAGCACACACACAGGCGGAAATGATTGAAAAATTACTTCCGATGCTGACGGAGGAAGAAGCAGAAGTGTACCGTCGTGGAAGGAATGCAAAATCGCCGACAATGGCAAAAAATGCCACAATGTCTGATTACCGGAAAGCAACCGGATTTGAGGCGCTGATGGGATACCTGTATTTAAAAGATGAGTTTGAACGTCTGGTGGAACTGGTAAAGACCGGTGTGGACGAACTTGCACTTAAAATGTAAAAGGAGAGAGTAATGGGCTACGAAGAGCTGAAAATAGAGGGACGCAATGCCGTGTTAGAGGCATTCCGTTCCGGAAAAACAATTGACAAATTATTTGTGTTGGACGGCTGTCAGGATGGTCCGGTGCGCACGATTGTCAGAGAGGCAAAAAAACATGACACGATCGTGCATTTTGTGGAAAAAGAGCGTTTAGATCAGCTTTCTGAGACAAAAAAACACCAGGGAGTGATCGCAGTTGCTGCAGCATATGAGTATGCCGAAGTGGAGGATATGCTAAAATTGGCAGAGGAAAAGGGCGAGCCGCCATTTTTATTCATTCTGGATAATATCGAGGATCCGCATAACCTTGGCGCTATCATCCGTACGGCAAATCTTGCCGGTGCGCATGGTGTCATTATTCCGAAACGCCGCGCGGTCGGTCTGACGGCAACTGTGGCAAAGACATCCGCCGGAGCAATCAATTATACACCGGTTGCAAAGGTGACAAATCTGACTGCAACAATGAAAGAGTTAAAGGACAAAGGAATGTGGTTTGTCTGTGCGGACATGGATGGAACCTGCATGTATGATCTGGATTTAAAAGGACCGATCGGTCTTGTCATCGGCAGTGAAGGCGAGGGTGTTGGCAGACTGGTGCGCGAGAACTGTGATTTTGTGGCATCCATTCCGATGAAAGGGGATATCGATTCCCTGAACGCATCGGTGGCAGCAGGTGTGCTTGCCTATGAGATTGTGCGGCAACGCATGCGGTAGAAGACACCGCAGCAATAAAAGACATCGCAGGTGGTAGAGAACACCGCAACGGTAGAAAAAACGCCGTGGTAGATATTGTATCAGGAGTCTTGGGAGGAACATGTTAGAGTCATATCGGGATTTGACAGACGAACAGCTGATTGTGGCATTAAAAAACAGCGGTGATCCGGACGGAAAGATCATGGATTACATTTTAGATAAATATAAACCGCTGGTCCGCAAAAAAGCAAATGCAGTATTTCTGATTGGCGGTGAGACGGATGATCTGATCCAGGAGGGAATGATCGGTCTGTTTAAGGCAATCAGAGATTACGATGATACGAAAGAAACATCTTTTTTTCATTTCGCAGAATTGTGTATTACGAGACAGTTATACAAGGCAGTTGAGGCGTCGAACCGGAAAAAACATGCGCCGCTCAATTCCTATGTTTCTTTCTACTCAGAAAACAGTGAAAACGGATATCCTCTGGCGGAAACGCTGACCATGGACGGAATCGGAAATCCGGAGCAGATGATGATCGATCAGGAAAATGTGGCACAGTTCTGGGAGAAGCTCAGGACGCATTTAAGTAAGATGGAACGGGAAGTATTAGACCAGTATCTTGCGGGATTTCATTATCAGCAGATTGCAGAAAAAATGGGAAAATCACCAAAATCTATTGATAATGCGCTCTCCCGTATTAAAGCAAAAATTCGGGAGATGAATCCTGAAATAGGGAAGATGTAGAAGATTCGCCTTCTTTTTTGTAGATAGTCACGAAAAATACTTGTGCATATTGCATAAAAAATAAATGAGAAAATTGTAACATTTGTGAACACTTATTGAGAAAATCATGCTATTATAATCACTGTAAAAACCCCCCAATACATTATATATAGTTTTTGCTATACCCCA
>ENA-OROR01000024-OROR01000024.1-human-gut-metagenome-genome-assembly--contig:-NODE-24-length-141998-cov-5.981260_pt1 | contig 141998 bp, 194 predicted proteins | sample MGYA00242135_ERZ509060 | MGnify/ENA primary metagenome ERZ509060 (study PRJEB26280, sample SAMEA2338742) | human gut metagenome | biome: human gut; feature: human-associated habitat; material: faeces... | reverse complement strand
TTTCCCTTTGAGTCATTATTTTTTTACTTGTTGCACTTATATTGTAAATTCAAGATAGAAAAATTAATTTACAGAAATAATCACACACTCTCTTGAAAGGCGTAAAAAATAGGGTAGGGGAAACTTAATTCCTCTACCCTAAAATTATAGTGTGTTTTCTTTTAGTCCAAGACTTATTCGCTATGTGGTTATCACACAACCCTCCATAGAACTCCACAAGACACCGAAAGCGAACCGACATCTTGCTTCCACGTTCAAAACAACCTCAAGTGTTGTTTGTGCTATATTCGATTATTGGATTTTAATCAATTACCTTTAATTCTCGCATAACAGGCTCAACAATACTGTGTATAAATCCATTGCCGCCTCTGGATTCGTAATCCTCAAATAATTCCCAAAAAGCTTCTTTCTCAAGGTTTGACCACTCACCAATTACACGATACTTATTATAATAATTGATAAGAGTGTCTTTCAATTCCTTAACTTTGGTTTCGTTATTTTTTCGCTCCATATCTTCAAGATTGGTAGCAATACTATTGACAGTATTGGTAAGCATCGAAAGTTCTTCCTTGATAATCTTATCGTGCTTAATTGACTGCTTAGTATCTTCTTCGTGCTTTTCGTGTAATTGCTTTAAATCCTGAACCGTCTCAACTAACAATGCATGGTCAGCCTTTCGTTGTTTCATTGCTCCTATTGGCTTATTGAAAATGGCACATACTTTACATATGACCTCATAGAATGTTACAATGATTGCCATTATCATAAAACCAACAATAATCCACGAAGTCAAATCTATATTTTGTAATTCTGATATTACTTCCATTAGCCCTCCTTGGTGTCTTACTTAATAGTACCTTTGCTTTGTAAAATATGTAGAACATTTGCAAATTTAATACAATCTATCCCACGAACACTAATATCATTCAAACAATTTATCACAGCATTCATATCCTCTATTTGGAACTCCACTGTCTTTTGAACAGTCTCAGCCATTATTTATCACTTCCTTTTTCTGCTTTTAACTCATCAGACTGTTGTTGAGTTATCATACCTTTTACTACAAACTTATCTAAATCAACATCGGTGTAATACTTCTTTGGATAACCATAGCCTTCAAGATAATATTTTCGTATCATATTGTAATACATTATTCCTCACCTCCGACAAGCGTTAACATAAGCTCAGCATTTTGTTCCTCAAGTATTTCAGTCTCTGTTTTAACTCCCATATAAACAACAAATGAACCATCTCTCTTGTCAATAATATCACCGGCTACTACAAAATCAGTTAATGGATAATCTTTTGTATACTCAACTTCTACATCTTCATAAGTTACTTCAGGTATATCTTTAGTATCACTTTCAGTATTTTCTTCTTCAGATTTAGTTACTGTTTCATTTGTTTCTGTCGTTGAAGATTCATTAGTAATTTCTCTTCTTTCAATTTTAGTTTCAGTTAATCTTCTAATAATTGAAGCACCATCTGAGAAAGCATTTACTAATGTATCATAAGTAACACCATCTTGTTTAGGAATTTCTATTTGAATGCAAACTCGTTTACAACCTCTTGTGAAATAATCTCTTTCATAGATTTCATTTTTTTCTTTAATTTGAATCTTGTCATTAATTATAAGCAACCTAAATCACTCCTTAAATTTTTATTTATACGATAGTTGAACTATCTTTTTTATATTTATAATCATTTACTATTTTAATTGTAGATGAACTAGTTTTATAATAAATATTTTCAACTTCGACAACGGTTGAACTGTCTTTCTTATATGATATAAGTTTAGTTTTATCTAAATCACTAACTTTAATTTTTCTATCTCCATTAATTGAAACAGTTGTACCTGGCACTGCATTGGATACATATGTAGTTTTTTCATCTGTACTTGTAACCGTTAAAGTAATACCAAGATATGCATAAACATCTGGAGCAGGTAATTTAAAAGTAGTACTTGTTGTATAAATATTCTTTAGTACACCATCAACTATATCTGGTTTTCCAAAGTTATATAACGTATTCCAATCGACTAACTGTAAACAATAGACTTTTTTAGCACTACTTGGTCCATATGGAACCTTAACAATAGGTGTTGTATTGTATAACACCCAGTTATCTTCGTAAGCTACGATCATATACGTTTTAACAATATTTCCATTTTCATCAAGCCATAAACCATTAGATTCATTATATCCACTAGAAAATGATTTGTGATTGGTTAGAATATCATTAGTTAATCCATTTGAGTAGTTAGTAATATTTGAGTTATCTGTATTATACATTAACATTGTATTTGTTGTTTTAGTGATTGTACATGTATAACTTCCTCCGACCAATGCACCATCATGTGCATTACTCTCGTCAGTGTAGCTACATTGATTGATACATATAGTATCGATAGTTATATTAGATTTACTTATATTAGAAGACAACCTACCTATAAGTCCACCCATGAAACTTGTCGATGTTTTGTGTCTTACATTTAATGAGACAATATTGATATCTGTCAATTTTATTGTATAATTGCTACTAGTATTAGAATTATACCCAACAACACCGCCAACGAAATAGTCTGCACCACCAGATGATACCATATTTACCTCTAGTTCTATATTAGCTCGATTTACTGTAAGAGGGGCACTGTCTGTCCATCCTGTAATACCTCCAACACGAGCTGATGTTATTGCTGATTGCATCTGCATATTATCAATCCAAATATCTGAGATTGTTGTTGAAAGATATACTCTTCCCACAATCCCACCAACATAGTGTATAGATGTATTATGATCAAATATGCATGGGTTCTCAAGGTAAACATTACTTATCGTAGTATTGGAAGAATAACCTAAAATACAACCAACATATGTTGGCGTACTCGACTCTGCATTTGTTATAACTAACTTCGTCATTTTTAAATTTTTAATAGTTGCCGATGAACCCGCATATCCAAATAACCCGCATCCTGAATAAGTCCCATTTATCGTTATATAAGATATAGTATGTCCATCACCATCAAAATTACCAGTAAATGCATAGCTAGTAGATGTATATCCAATAGGTATCCAGTAGTTTGCATTCATATTCAAATCGGCTGTAAGTTTATAATACTTACTTTTATATGACGTTGATGTACTACTGTTTATCAAATAACATAAATAACCCAGCTGGGCTGGTGTGGATATCAAGTATGGACTACTTGATGTTCCACTGCCACCAGCAAAAGAGGTTGCTCTCACTCCTGAATCTGACCAGTATGCCATAAAATCAACCTCCTTTATTATGATGGAATTTTGAAGAAGAAATCTCCAACGTTAAAACCAGATGTTGGAATTGATGTTCCAACATGAATTTTAGTATTATATCCAGTAGTTGTTCCTACAACTCTATACGAAGTACTACCTTGCATATAAACAGGATATGATATTGAGCTACCAAGGTATATAGTGTTACCTCTGTAATATGATGTAGTTGAGCTATCCCCAAAATAATTTGTTGTAGCGCTTGAACCGAAATAATTTGTGGCGGCATATCTTCCGTAATAGTTGCTTAAATTGGTCTTATAAGATGAATTATAACTACTACCAAAATGATTAGTTATTGTAGTTGTATTAGCACTATTTCTATAACCAAAATAGTTATACATTGCAGTAGCTCCACCTTGTTCACCAAAGTAATTTGAACTTGAATTCACCCTTAGCAATTTAAGATTGTTACTATAACTTGACAAAAAACCATATCCCGAAGTCAAAGTTGTATTGCCCGATAAAGTACCGCCAGATGTTTTAAGAAAATCAGAAGTACTTGGAATATCAGACTTAGTAGCTATTTCATTGCCATCGTAATACCATTTGCCACCCTGACTACTGGATATATACAATGGGTCAGTAGCAGAAAATTCAAATCGTTTACTGCTTGTATTATGTACCATATAGTAAACAAAATCAAATCCGTTATCAATATTCTTTTGAAAAATATCATTAAGTCCTGATGTGATTTCAGTTAATGAAGCATATCCATTAAATAAACCTGTATCGGAAAATACTACATCACCTGTTAAAGTTAAATTACTTAATGATAAAGTTTCAACAAATTCAAATTCAGCAGGAGCTGGAGATTTAATGGAACTAAGAAACATAGACGCATCGGCACTTAAAGTTTCTACACAAGCATCGAGGTCTGTTTTGTCGCTTGCACTCATCAACCCTGAACTTGAAGTAGTAGCATTACTATATGTTTTTTCAGTTCCCCATATAGCAGTGCCATCTGCCGACCATTTCAATATTTGACCTGATGAGCCTCCACTTGGTATGTGTTTATTGCCAGATGTAGTGGGGTGAGAGTAATTATTGGCATTTTCGTCTATACCATCTAATTTAATCTTATCAGTAGACAACATTAATCCATCATATTGTTCATTAACGGGATCTGGCAAATCATTAAAGCTTACTATTTCATTTCCGCCATAATATACTGGAACACTTCTATTATCAATTTCAATAATTTTATTATTAGAAGAATTCCATTTTAGAAGATTAAAAAAATTGTACTTTGCCGACGACGTGTCTAGAAAAGTTGAATCCAAAGAATCTACTGTAGATTTATCTTCCTTGCTCATCAATCCGTCAGTATCATTCGTAGCATTTGACGGAGTATCAATCAAATCGTTATAACTACCTGTAAAAGCAACTTTTTTTAAATCAGAGAACCATTTTTGAACTTTACCAAATAAAGTAGAACTCTTTTCATTTGAAACAATATTTTCCCTTGCTGAAGCCTCTGTAAAAGCCACAGTAGTGTCAGAAATAGCCCCATTTGAACTGAGCTTATTGTCTACATCAGTCTTGTCGGCTTTGCCTTTTACGTCCGTTTGTAGGCTTGAAATTGCAGTTTCATCTTCAGTCAATCTATCCTCTAAGACTTTACCCTTACCATCATATACTGCTTTGGTGTGCGATATAGGATATACTTTTTCATTATTTTGTGTAAAATATTTTGCTTTAGCCATTAAGTTCCTCCTTTCTAATTTTCAATATCATCTATCACGTAAACAACGTGTTCTTTCATATAGTTCAATTCCGACTGCAACGATTGTATAGCACTCTGTAATGAGTTGATTGTTGCAACTGAATTATCCATTGAATTTACGGCATTGTCTACCTTTGTATTAAGAGCATTAACCTTGTCATATAGAGCTGATACAATAGCAGTGTCTTGCTTTGAAATTGTTTGGTCAATGTCCAATCCTTTAAGAACCGTTAAAGTAGCAGGAGTAGTTGTCAATTTGTATGAATTATCTAACTCAAATGCAATTGAAAACGACACTGTTCCTGCATAACGAGTGACATCATTCGTAATTGTCCAGCCAAGCTTAATCGAATTATCTTCAACAGTAACATCAGTGACTTTGTAAATATTCACTTCTTTGCCTGCGTTTACAAAATAGATATAGGCAGTTTTATCAGTTAAATCAATTCCGTCAAATGTAATAGACGGAACACGAATGTAAACTGTTTCGGCATTATTTTCAGTGGCTACACCTATTGTCTGCAATTCAGACGGAACAGTAATCGTTCTATTGTCCATATCAACTGTTATCTCTGGTTCAGTATTTGGTTCAAGCATCATTACCGCCGGAGTGTATGCAGATGTTTGATTTTTTAAGCTTTCTAAGCTTTCCTTAAGAGACATAGCCATTACGAACTTGCCTCCGTTTCTTCTAACGGTTCATAAGTAGTATCATCAGTAAAAGATATTTCGCCTTTATTTCCACCTATCTTGTTCTCGATGTTATTTACAACTATTTTTAAACCATTTAAATCTAAAAATTTCTTTTCTTCCATTTTCTTTCCTCCAAAACGAGTTATATATTTTTGCAAAAACATATAGTATCAAGCAATACAAAAAGGGAAGAGTCGTCACCCTTCCCTTAGAAATATGTATTACTTTGAATTAATCAGAGAATAAATTATTCAGTCACTTTTGTAAATAGAGCATTTATTTCATCTGTTGAGATTGCTTCAATAGCAACAGATTCAAGATCAGCCACTTTTGTTTTTAGTGTTGAAATATCACTTGTATTTGTTTTTACTGCACCATCAGCAAGTTCTTTTACTTTTGTATCTGCAACACCAGCCGCATCAAAAGCCGTTGTTTCAGCATATGCGGCAGACTTTAAACCTGCAACTAAAACATCTGTGCCATCGACAGCGACTGTACCGTCTGTTTTACCGGTAGCAACCGACTGAATTGCAGAATCGGCTTTATCAATAGAAGCTTGTACATCAGTGCCTAATTTTGCTTTTGTAACTTGAGCATCACCAATCTTAGCAGTAATAACTGCACCGTCAGCAAGTTCTGTTGAACCTACACCACCAGCAACAATTGTGGCACTAACTTCTCTTGTTGCAGAATCAATAGCAATCTGAACCTGAGTTGCATTGGCTTTTGCAGTGTAAATGTCTACAAGCTTACCAACATTAATATAAACTTTGTCACTTGTTGCATTAGATAGTGTCAATTCAAGGTATGTGCCTTCATCCTGCCCTTCAGGGTTGACAACCACTTTACCACTTGATACGACCATATCCTTTGGAATATCAACCGTAGCAATAGTTGCACCATTCTGAGTGAAGGTATAAGACTTTGCATATCCTTCTGTTGTTACATCTGTCGTAACTACAACCGCGTCTGCTTTGATAGCAGATGTCTTGGCAGCGTCAGCCTTATCTACAATATAAGCTTTGACTTTACTGTCATATGTACCAAGACCTTCGTAACTTAAAAACTTTTGTGTTTCGTTTGCCATTCTAATTTCCTCCTTGAATTTAATAAAAGTGTATAAGTTATGTATATAATAAAACGCATTGTTAGCCGGCATAATGCGATTTATCCTAAATTATTTGAATAGATTTTCTATCTCTTCATCAGAGATTGTTTGTTTTTCACTATTTGTTATATTTTCAACAGTTTCGTCCAGTTCATTCTTATCTATAAATTCTTCAATCTTCTTTGACGAATATGTTGTCTTATCAGAAATAACATCATCATTTATAAAATTGTCATGATGTTCAATAATCTGTCCTTGTAATTCGGTAATTTCTTCTTCCAAAGCAATCAACTGAGCAATACGTTGGTCAAGTGCCGCCATAGATTCTGACGGTACAAATTGAGCCCAGTTCTTTGTAGGAATAATTTTTACCTTACAAGATTGTGTTTTCAGAACGGGGTCTTGAACTACACCATCTTCGTCCATATAAACTTGGTAAAACGATAGTTGTAATTCAATATCCCCATTTTCAGCAGTCATTTTTGAGCCAATGGGAAGCAAATATTCTAAATATTGTTCATCAGCATATTCTACCAATTCCTCAGACAAAGTTAAAAATTCTTGCTTATACAAATGAGAAATAGGGGAGATATATTCCAATGATACAGTCGTAAAATTTCTCATATCATTTCCGTCATATGTTTGTGGAATTAAAAATTGAATTTTACCAACCATATTGTCATACTGCATAATTGCTTCTTTGTGAGCTCCATATAATCTTCTATCGTTTAATAGAGTAATCGTGTACATTAAACCCTCCCTCAAAGACCAAACGCATTACAACAAAGCACTAAAAAAACTCCGTTTTCTACTGTAGATTCGAAATCGGAGTCCCAATACTTAACGTCTGTAATTATGCCTTTATCACAAAGGCTATCAAGAAAATTTCTGCCCCAATGGTCTGTTTTTCTATTCTTGTATTTTTCTTTTGTACCGCCTGTAAGCTTATCAACCAAAGCCAATAGTGTAGCCTTAGAAATCCAGACATTTAGTTTATTAACCATCCCGTCAATATCTTCAATGACTTTTGTTCCGTCAGAAGAACCGCCGTCTTTAGATGCTAAAGAGATGACATTTGGCTGAGCCCAATGAATACTTGAATTTGTTTTCTCGCTTGTCCAAGTACCGCCTGAAAGCAAATCGAGAACTCTAACTGTCTTTGCATTTGTCAAGAAATCAGTAAGTGTCCATTGAGATGCATCTGTAATAATACCCTTTGCCACCAACTTATCCAAAGCAATCTTTTGAGGATTTTCTGCTTGAACAGTAATACCTCCGGCAACAGCAAATTTAATTTCATCAAGTGGATAATATCGACCAGGACAATTACTGTCGCCGATTTCTCTATGTCCAACTATCTTTGCATTTGGATAATAATTCTTTTTAAGATATTGACATAACTCGATAATAGATTTCTTTTGTGCTTGAGGCATTGTCTTTTCTTTTGTATGATAATCACCTTCAGCACAAATGCCAATAGAACAACTGTTCATACCTTGAACGTGAGCACCAACCACATCAAGAGGACGTCCACGATAAATTGTACCGTCTTTTCTTACAAAGAAATGATAACCGATGCCTGTCCAACCATTTGAGACGTGCCAACTGTGTATATCTTGTGGAGTACATTTAACTGCTTCTGCGTGATGTAACGCTATAAAATCTGTGCGTGAACGCTTTGTAAAGCCACCGTGCCATTTATAAGCAACTTCAATTATATTCATAGCAATCTTCCTTTCTTTAATTTTTGCACAAAAAAAAGAACATTCGTATAGAATGAATGTTCTCTTATTTATCACTGTTAGGCGTGGTATATGTAAGTGCCGTTTTGCTATCTGTAATGCCTGTTGTAGTTGGGTCAATAATAGCATTATAAACACTCGTTGCCATCAACAGCAATACATATGGATTAGAAAAAGCTGTCAATATTACATTGCCTACTGCTTGCCATGTGGTTAGATCTTGCGCCGTAATTCCCATATACCCAAGTACAGGAACAAAAATAGCAACTACAATTTGTACCCAAAACATCGGATTTTTAATTCTTACTTTCCAGTTAATGTTTGTCATAATAAATTCCTCCTTTGAATGTTAAAATGTTAATAAGACTTCTATTTCACCATCTTTATGGTCTGCTCCACTTATAGGCTTGGAAACGATTCGACAAAATGCTTTTTTATTTTGTAAAACGTCTTTGGTTAATTTGTATCCATCTTCATCATTAGTATAAAGGAAATGTCCTTTCTGGTCTCGATCATATTTATCATAGTCACTATAAAAATCATCAAATTGATTATCTAATACGAAAACTTCATTCACATCTGTAGTTATTAATTCCCCATAGTATGAATTTTGCACAACAGGATTGCTATTAATTTCAATGGTCGTTATATCAGGGTGTAGTGCGTAAATAAGTGTTCCTACTTCGCTTTGATTCTTTGAAGCATTATCGACAATTTCATTTATAGAATTAATAATACAATTTTTGTCAACGGTTTTTAGCATATCCAATGTTTGATATGGTAATGCTATTTTTTCAGAATTAATACACCAATCACAATCATAATTACTAATTACATATTGACTTGCCGGTTCTTCAGAAGAATCATTATAAACAACGTTTACTGTATAATAACATAAACTAAACTTCCACACTCTTGTTTCAATAGCATCTATAGTGTCTTGAGAAATTATTGAATTAGATGTTGTAAATTCTAAATGTTGCGTATCAAAATTAAATTCGCAATTAATATATGTCTTGTTTCCTGTAATAGGAATAAAAGAAACATTTGTCGTATTGTAAGGAAGATACCCCCTTTTTACAGTATTATCAAAAGGAATAATACCTTTGTCAAAAGTAATCTTGACTTCTTCTGAAGTTGTAGGATTTGTTAGTTTTGGGGCTGGCAATGTTAAATTCATAATATTACCGCCAACTGTCCACACAACTTGTTTACCATATACATCATCTCTAAGTCCTTCCGCCAAATCAATCATTTCAAGATTATCACCACTTGCATATTTATCAATGGCACTTCTCACATATTCTGTGGTTGCAACTTGTCGTGAATTATTTAATAGAGACGGAGTAGGTGCTGTCGGTGTTCCTGTAAAATTAGGTGAATTAATACTTGCATAATTTGAATAATCAAAACTGCCTGTCAAATTGCCGATATATAACCAATTATGATTGCCATTATCATCTCCTACACAAAAATACACTGAGAATGTATTTGAGTTAAGATAAAAGTCGCCTACATTTGCATCAACACTATTGTTTATTACAGGGGTACTTAAATTAGCGGTGTGTGTCAATACCTCACCATAATGCCAAATACCGCCTTTTGACATACCATTAAGTTCCTTTTTTATGTCATTCAAAGATACATTAACCTTCATATCAGTCCTTGCTAATTCATTAATGGCAGACATAAAACTTGACTTATCAATAGTCTGCAAATCAGCTAATCCGTTTATTTTGACAACTGTGTTCTGTGATACATTTTGATACGTATATGGAAAACTCTTAGATACATCGTTTAGAAAGTATCCTTGACTTGTATTAAATCCATAACCAAATTCTATCAATCCCAATACAAGCGTTGCAATATTTCCCTCAACAGAAGATGTAATATCATCTGATTTAACTAATTTAAAATCAAATGTTTTTAACTGCACATTATAATCAACTACTGCAAAAAGTCTTGATATATCTTCACCGTACTCAATCTGATATGTTGCGATTGTTTTACCCTCTGATACAACCCTTGTTCCATTAAGAACAAAGGCGTTTGTCAAATTTTCTATATCAACGCTTAAAACACCAGAACCACCTTGCATAGTGACATCAACTTGAGCAGGATCAATATCAGAGGAAAGTGTATAACTATTTGTTGTACTTCCATATAATTCTCTGTTGATTTTATCATCCGCATTTTGTCTTGATAGACTTTCATTTTCCACCAAGGTAGTTATATCTTGGTCTCCAATTTGTCTATTGTAAATCTCATCACTTAAATCTGAATTAGTCTGTTTAATCCTATCGAGAACATCATCTATTGCACTCTTTACAATTTTGGCTTGAGGGGGGAGAGTGCTTGTATTGTCAAGTTTTGTTGTAACTTCATCTTCCATTACCGCATTATCAAATACATTCAATAATTGTTGCTTAAAATCTGCATTATCATCATTTGTGTCAATATCTTTAATTGCTGCAATTAAATCTCTTAACTCTTCAAGTTCATTTGTTTCAAATGACTGAATCAAATTCAATAAGTTTTGAATAGTCACACCTGCTTGAATAAAAATATGTGCATCTTCTTTTAAATCAATATGTGCCATTTAATCACTCCTTTCTACCAAATATGATAATCTACACTAAATGAAGCAGAGTCATAAGATAGAGCATATGGGTTTCCAGAATTAGATACCTTAATGCAAATGGTATCTCCCATTAAATCAACCTGTTGAACTTTTTGGCTGCCATATGAATTAGTATGAATAAGTGGGTTAAACAAAGAATTGAGTTTATTCCCATCATACCAAAAGAAGATTTGAGATTTTGGGTCATTAGTTGTTTGGTCACTTAGTTTAATATTTATAACTCCACAATGTTCTTTCGATTTGTCAAATGGAATAGATATATTTCGTATTGTGTCATTTTTATCTCCACTAAAATCCCAGCTTGAATTTTTCAATGTACTATGTCTGCCCACCATAACTTTATCTACATATCCTTGAATATATTTTTGAACATAATCTTCAATTGCACTTTTAAATTCACCCATCAGCGTAACATTGCTTGTGTCTATATGTAAATCAGCCATTATTTATCACCGTCCTTTTCTGTTTGACATAAATATTCACTTCTTGAACCAAATGTTTGTCCAATATATTTCTTTAATCCTTGATTACTTATATACATCCTGACAAAATCATTTGGTTTGATTTTTATATTTGTATAGTTAGGTATATTTTCATATACTTCTTTTGTAGTTGTATCTTTCAATGTTGCGTGCAATCCATCGTCAGAAACACTTTGTACTTTTAAATCCTCAAATGTTTCAATATTCTGATTTTTTAAATATGTTGAAACTTCACTTTGAATAATTTGACGTATCATATTTACATATGCAATAACTGTTTCATCATTAAAATCTATTTTTTCTTCTTCATTTTTCATTTAAAAAATTACCTCGTTAATATTTGTCATTGTCAAAGATGTCGTTGCACCACTATCCATACTCATAGAAATAGAGTCAATGACATAGTTTTCGTTGTTAATACCCAAGCTTGGATAATTAACCATCACTGACTGGTTAACATCGAATACAGGATTATATGTACATGATAAATTTAATGTTTTTGTGCCACGGCTAAAATTAATCAATTCGTACATTGCTCGTGACATACACAATGAATCAGCATATAGCTTACTATCACTTATAACTTCTGGTATTTCGCCATTGTATTGAATACAATAGTCTGATTTTAAATTCTTGTTCTCGGCGATAGCACTGAATTGATAACCGTTGGCAATAGCACCTTTAACAACAACTTTATTTCTGACTTGTGATGTATTATAAACAACATTTGCCGACACAATATCTTTGTCGTTTTCCTCAAAACGATATACAACAGGGAAGTTAGATGATATAAACTCATTAACATTAGAACTAACAACCATATTGCCAAATTCGTTGTAGTAAACATCGGAAGAAATTGTTTCGCCCATACTTGTAAATATCTCACTAACTTTTGTACCGGCATCTTGCTTTATAGTGTAATATGTATTAATGTCCGTATATTCACTATTAAAAATAATTGGTTTTAAGTCAAATGGTTTGCCATTTCCTCTGTCGCTTGCCAATAAAGAAGTAAAAGCATTCTTCATTGGAACACCAACAGGAATGATTGTTTTTAAACTCGTCGTTCCATAAACACTGCCATCGAATAAGCCAAACTTATCACATAATGATAATGAGATTGTTTGGTTTGAATTTTCTCTTGATAATGTAGGGTCTTTAAAAACAAATACTCCTTGTTGTTTCCAATATATTGTGTCACCAATAACAATACCAGAATCAAATCTAAATTTGCTTCCCGTCCATATTAATCCCTTAATCGGTTTAGGCTTCCACTTATTATCTATATTTGCAAGAGTAATATTCATTGTACGTCTTTGACCAGTCTGATATGTAATACTTAAACTTGCCGACATTAAATCATCGCTTGCGTCCATTGATATGTTTTCATCTTCGTCCAACAAATACAATCTAAAAACAGGTATAACTATATCAGCTTTGAACACTTTGAGTATTCTCTCAAACCCAAGTTTGCTGAACGAATTTAGATATACCTGTTTTGTTATATTTGCAATATTAATATTATGGATACTGTCAACTACATATCCGTTCTTGTATATGTTCATGTTAAACCACCGTCCAAAAGGGGAGAAGCAAGGTATTCGTGATATTTATTGTCTGAATCAACTTCAACTGTATCTTTCAACAAAGCTCCTTCGCTATCCGCTAAATATTCATAATACAATGGATTAATCGGCAATGTCATACCCAACACATCAACCGTATCAATATCATTTAACTGATTAAATGTGAACGTAACAGAAACATCGTGATTGTCATTTGTATCATATTGAAATGTTGGATTAGCATCTGTATCTCCAATAGTAATCAAGCCTCTCAAGTCTATAAGCATTTTTAAACTGTTACTTGATACAAAATTCTCCCAATTTATAATGTCGTCATAAGTATCTATATATTGACTATCACCTGAGCAATCTATTTTGCCAAGTAATCCTGTAATAGACATCGTTCTCTGTTTTCGATTACCGCCAGTCGCTTTACCGTAAGCATTTTGGGTCTGATAAAATGTCTTATCCGTATTCAATGTGTAACCGTCATTGGTTAGATTAATATCTAATTGCCATATATTATCTTCGTCTATCGTATATGTATTATCTTTGCCCGTCGGAACAAGACCAATGACAGATACTGTTCCTCTATGCAGTTGGATTTTATCCGATACAAGAGGGGAGATTGTTTTGATATTTACTTGCACACCATTGACATCCATTGTATTATTACAAATACCAAAAATATAATATTGGTAATCACATAAATCTCCAACCGTGAAATCTTCTATCACACGTTGAGTAGGATTTTTAGTTTGGCATACTTTATGTAACGTATCTTGTTCGCCCAAGGTTTTATAAACTTGAAAATGGTCAATATTTTCATATGAACCATCAAAGTTACTTCCCAATAACGTATCATTAAAGTTTGCCAACAATTTTGTATCAGAATTCCAACTATAATTACCGTACGCTTGTGTTAATGTCTCTTTTAAATCATCAGAATGAGAGCCTTCGTCAACACCAAAAGCATTGTATGTAACTCCGCCGAACAATTTTACTTTTGCCATTAACTATTACCTCCTACAATCTTATTGTCTTTTTGAGACATATTTTTTAAATAAACATTCTCAGTTTTTGTATCTATAATTACAAGCCATGTTTGTTCGCTCAAAGGTGTTTCCGTGTGATAATATAAATCATCGCCATAATTTATTTCACCGTTCATATACAAATAAGGAACAGAATAGTCCACTATTTCTTTTGCCATAGCTTCATTTATTGCTTTTTTCTTATCTCCAACAGTCATATTATCCCAATTTTCATATGGGGTAAACACTTGTCCGTATGAAGAATACCCCGTACTTGGATTTTTTACTGATAGATAAAAATGCACACCATCCCACTTTAATGCAGTTGTTGTTTCATCATCATCCGTAACTTCAAATATTGTACCGGTATAATCAGAGTCAATCCTAAATGTTGTATATATTGTATTCTTGCCAAACGACAATTCCTTTTCGCCGTCTATAAAATCATATGTCAAAGAGTTGCCTTTATCCAAGTGACATACATTATTAGGGACAGTCAATGTAGTATCTATTTTATCAGTATCCTCATTATATGCAAGAAACTGATGTCCACCTTCAATTTCTTCATTTGCAGTAATAGAATGTAGTTCACTGAAATCAATAATTAAAGAATTATGTTTTCTGTATTCTTCAATTTTAATGTTCATAGGGTAGGAGATAGAATTATACTCTGCTTTAATATAAATTATTTTTTCAAATGTAGAGCCAACACTATCTGTTAACGACAATGTTAATCTATACTCATTTCCACTGATAAATTTATCATATTGCCAATCTATATTGGTTGAATATATGTTGTTTGAATAAGAAACGGTTGAATATTTTGTATCCGATTCACGTCTTTCTAAAAGAAAACTATAATGACTAACACTTATTCCTTCGGATTGTAAATACTCACCAGTGATATGCAAATTGCTATATGATAAGGATAGGGGAGCAAGTTGCGTGTTTTCAGATAAATCTATCTCTCTTGTTACATTTGTTCCGTTCACACTTTCAAAGTTCTCGTACAATGTAATCGTAGGAGGTGTATTTGTATCAAAGTAATATTGGTCTGTATCTATGTAATTACAATATATTGTATATGTATCATTGACAGAAACCTTAAGTTTACCACTTACAACCGCATAACCAAATTTAGGTTCACCATATGTATCTAAATCATCCGTTGAGTTGAACCATTTGACTGTCTTGTCGCCTCTCTCAGGGTCTTTTTTATATGCGTCATATTTTGGCAAAAAGTAATAATATTTTTTGATTTTTGCAAACGTATTCCCAACCTTAATATAGTAGTTCGCATTTTCATCATATCGTGTCCATAATTCTTTGTGTGGATTATCATCGGAAGTTTTTGTTAATGTACAATCCTTAAAATACATTTGCGTATGAGGATTTATCTTTAGAATTCGATTCCCATTCATTTCAGAACTATTCAAACCGTAATATGTTCCTTGATTAGATCCTGCGGACTCAGCCCCTGATAAAATTTCCATAACAGTACCTTTACCAATCCAAGAAGACGGCACATAATTAGACTTGGTATCGTCCTCATATATTCTCATCTTCCAAGTATACATTTCACCGGCAGCGAATGAAAACGTGGTTTCATCACTTGTTCTATTGTTATCCGATTTGTATATCTTATATGTTGGAATGTTATTCTTAATAGGGTATGTAACCAACGAACTATAATTATTTTCTTGCAAATTTTGTATATCAAAATTATCAAAGTAATATTCATAATTGTTGTCATCTATCATTAATCGTGCTTTTGCAATCTTTCCGCTTGATTGTAATTCACATTGAAAATCAACTTTCTCATTTGGATTTACAACTTCTGCGTGTGGATATTGCAATGCTGGTTTTCTAAGCAAATGTTTCACCGTTACTGAAAACTTATAAAAAGTTATAAACCTTTATGTTTCATTCCTACTTCATCGTATATGCTTTTGACATGATTTCTCATAATCTACTCGCAAGTTCTTGTACACTCCATAGGCATAAATTCCTGACTAACGTATCAGTACATATCTGTAATAACTTGAAAGTGTTATGCTACAGATTGTTGTTTTAGGACATTTTCTCCATACTGTTTTAGATTCAAAGCCGCCTGATAATCTCTATCAATTACATTTCCACATTCACATTTGTAAATACGGTCAGACAACTTTAAATCTTTTTTAATACTTCCACAACAACTACATAATTTAGAACTTGGAAAAAATCTATCGGCTATAACAACTGGTATATTGTTCCACATAGCCTTGTATTCAATCTGTCTTCTAAATTCATAAAAACCTTGCTGTTGTACTGCTTTGGATAAATGTTTATTCTTCATCATTCCACTTACATTCAAATCTTCAATACAAATGAAACTTGGTTCTCGTTTCACTATCTCAGATGTTGTTTGGTGTAAATAGTTTTGACGAACATTTGTTAGTCTGTGATTTAGTTTTAAAAGTTCTTTTTCTCTTTTTATAATGTTACTTGTTTTACAGTAATTTGCTCCTTTCTTATTTTTCTCATATTTTCTTGATATGGAACGCTGTAACCTGCGTTTTTTCTTTTCTAATTTCTTTACCGTTTGCGTTTTGTTTATGTTCTTGTATGTATTGCCATCAGAACATATTGCTAAATGCTTTATTCCTAAATCAATTCCAATACCTTCATTTGATGGAAGAGTAGTATTATCATTAACTTCAATACCAATTGACACATACCAATATAATCCGTCATAAGTAAAACGTGGATTCATGTATTTACAGCCAGTTGGTATTCTTCCTTTTTCACAAAGTTTAATCCAGTTTAACTTTTGTTTATTCTGTTTTTTACTCATTGAAAAACTTTCAACTTTCACATGGGTATCGGTAAACTGAATTTTTATATTGTCTTGATAAAAAGATGGAGTAGAGTGTTTCTTACTCTTAAATTCAGGATATTTACATTGTCCTTTGAAGAATCTCTTATAAGTATTACAAGCATCTTTAATTGCTTGTTTTGTTACATTATTGCTTACTTCATTCAGCCATTGATATTCAGACTGTTTCTTTAATTGTGTAAATTCTTTTCGCAATTCACTATCTGATAAAAATTTGTTCCCTTGCTTATAATTATCCTGTTCTCTTGAAATAGCCCAATTATAAGCAAATCTAGCACAGCCTGCATATTGAAACAACTTAGTCGATTGTTTATTATTTGGATTCAATCTCACTTTTATTGACTTTATCATTTGATTCACCTTCTTCCTCAATTAATTCTTTTACTAATTTTCTAGCTTTATTTGCACGTTTACCTTGTAATTTACAACTAAAAACTGTAATTATTTGAACTAAATCTTCTACAAGTTCTTGTTGCTCTGATTTTTCTGTGTTATCAATAATTTCTATATCACAGTTATATAAACTTGCGATATATTCGACTAATTCAAATCCAAATCTTAACAATCTGTCTTTATAAAGAACCACAACTTTTTCTACTTTATTTTGAGATATGCGTTTAATCAGTTCTTTCAGTCCTTTTTTCTTATAATTGATTCCAGAACCTATATCAGAAATAATTTCATAAGGTCTTCCTTGTGCATTTAGATACAATTTCATATTCTCTATTTGTCTTTCCAGATCATCTTTTTGTTTATTGCTTGAGACTCTACAATATCCAATGACAATTCTATCTAAATTAGGTTTTATGTTCATAACCTGATTTAACTGTTCATGAGAATAATATCTGTATCCATTACTAGAAGTATGGTGAGGATGAAGTTTACCATTTGCGTCCCAATTTCTAAGTGTTTATGCTGATACTCCTAAAATTTTTGAAAATTTATTGATAGAATAGTATTTACTCATAATTAAAATCTCCCTATAATGTTTATACCTAATTCTATCATTAAAAGTTATAAAAGTAAGCATATATTTATAACTTTTTATAACTTATAACAAACAGTTACATTCCTCCTTAAATTTTTGCAATAAAAAAACAGCTACGCAATATAACGTAACTGTTTATTAGTGGTTTGTATTGTTTTTAATTGTAGCAATATAAACTGTTCATATATTTATTTTGTTGCCTTAACTTTTAAATTATTATCTTTGTCTATCTTGAAGGTAAAATCATGAGTGTTCATATAATTTACCCAATTCATATAATCTTGATTAACCGTATTTCTTACTAGTGGTTTGGTTGTAACTATTGGCTTTTCACTCTTTATAGCATATACTCCCATGACAATTCCTCCTTTATAAATAATTTGAACTATATCTTTCAAAAACATTTATTTAATAATATTATATGCATTTCAACGAAGGTTATAATCACTATACTTTTATTCATTTCGATTATATAATCGCATAAAATTTCTATAACTATTATAACCGATTTTTTTCAAAAAATCAATACCAATCCACGAAATTCCTTGATTCAACCAATAAAAAATAGCATTAGACAGTCACTCCCAAAAGGGAGCAACCATCTAACTTATAACTTATATTTTTGTGTTCTTTATAATTGGATATTGTGATTTAACTTTGTCTGTCAAAGAATCTACAAAAGCATTTGCGTCCGGAACAGGGTCAGTCACATTTATATCGCCCGTAAACGTAATGCTTTCGGTAGTTGACGTTGAATTGTTAGTTGCAGGCATTTGTTGAGGAGATTGCGGAATTAAATCAGGCATTGCCATAGGACTTGCATAATATTCCATCATTTTAGTCATAATATTCTCAAAATTTGAACTTGCAACCATGCCTTGTAAAGTAACCGGTTCAAAACGATCTCCGAATTCAGATAACCCCGAATAATTTATAGGAGTATCATAATAAAGTCTATTGTTTGCCCTTTCTTGATTGACAAGTGCCTCCCATTTTTGCAGTTCTTTACGTTGAGACGGTGTTAATAGTCCGTTCTGTTTATTTTGTAAATCAAGATATTCTTGTACTTTCTCAGCAGGGTCTTCGGTAGGAGCATTATCTCCTCTATACTGTGCAAGCTTTTTATCTCCATTTTTACCTAAAGCTATTTCTGATTCAAGTCCACCATGTTCAAATCGTTGTGAATATTGAAGACTATTGTTATCAGTAGTAACCTTACTGTTTACATGAGTTTCATTCATTTTGCTTATAGCATTATAGGCTTCGTCTGAATAAATACCTGCTTTATGCAAAAAGTCAACAACACCTTGATTGTTTGCATAATCAGTATTGTATAAAAAATTATTTCCAAGTTCAATGTCACTTAATCCTGCTATTTGACTATAAATAGATTTATCAGAATTTTCAAAGATATTAGCCCACTTAATACTGTTGCCACTTAACGCATTGTTTGTAGCAATAAGAGCCTCAAGAGACTCCATTGTTTCAGCATGACGAACAGCCTCTTCGCCATTTATATTCGATAACGTATCAATATATTGTTGATTTGCTGAAATAATTTCTTGAGTCTTATCACTCTGTTCTTCCATCTTACGAACATTCTCATTCTCAACATTATCTTGAATAAGATTATCACGAGCCATTGTAGCCTTAGTAGCTTCTAACTGAGTATTATAAAGCTTTTCAGGATCAGCAACATTGACCCATCTGTCACCAACAAGAATACGTGTATCACGTTCTTTTAAAGTGTTTTGGAACTCAGCATTTTTCTTTGTAACTTCAAGATTTTGCTTTGCTACTTCTAATTGCTCTTTCAACTGTTCAATACGGCGATTATAAGCATTGGTGATTTGCTGTTCTTGATAATAATCGTCCTTACCCAACGTGTTAATATCTGATTTATACTTCTTATAGGCTCTTGTCATTTCATTATTCAAGCCATTGATAGTATTCATCATATCTGAGTAATCATTCTCATTAAATAGCAATGCTCTTGTATCATCATCTAACCACTGAGAAAGATTTTTATTTGCAATAAGTTCACTTTGATAATCCAAAGCAGCATCTCTCAATGATTGTTGGAATGAATACTGTTCTTGCAATGCAGAAGTAATAGCTTTCTCTTTGTTCAAGCGAACATCTAAGATTTTGTTAATCATCTCATAATTGTCCGTAGCGATTTTAATCTTATTAGTAGCGTCTTCTATTTGCTGGTCTGCAATTTTATCCATTAAATCACATTCTTTTGAAACAGCATCAAGCCAATTTTGAGTATATTCTTGTCTTTGGGTAAGCATACCCTCAAAAGTTTGCACATACTGAGAACCATTCTCCATATTCTCCAATACAGCTTTTGCTGCTTCATGAGCATATTCATTTATACTACCATCGGCGTTGAACAACTCATCAAATTTGACATTCTGTAAAATAAATCGTTCATCAGCCTTATTCGTGTTATACATATCCAGAACGCCTTGATGAGCTTCGTTCTTTCGCATAGTTTGGAACTCAAGCTGTTTATTATAGTTTTCAAGAATATCGTTTGAAAGTTGTGCTTTCTCATACTGATTTTCTGTTCTACCATAACGATTTGTAAGAATATTTTCATCATATTCTAAGTTGCCGATTTCACGAGTATATCTACTATCTTGATTTTGAATATTTTGAACTTTCTGCTCCGTAACCTTTTCCATTACGTCCACAAAATCAGACTCTACATCTTGAATGTTTTCACGAATATCACTTAAAGTTTCTTGTGCTTTTTTAGCCAAAGTAGCTGTAGGAGCATCTTGCATAAGCTTTATAGCTACTTCTTCTTTTTCTTTAAGTGCGGCGATAGCACTTCTCATATTATCGGCAACCATTTCTTGTTGCGTAATAACAGATTCCATGTTCTTTGAAGTGGCTTCATCAGCTAATTCAAAGAATCGCTTCATATAATCGCCATCAGTAGGATTCTTTAAAAAGTCATTAGTCTTTTCTCTAAATCCTGTTTGCCAAGTATTATATTTTGCCTGTTCTTCGTAATACTTTTTATAAAAGTCTTCATTATAGGTGTTTAAAGTATCTTCAAGATCATTCTCAATCCAATCGTCCAATTTTGAGAAATCTTCAGCGTAGTCCTTGAAACTCTTTAAAATTTCAGAAGTAAGGTCGTCATCTTTTCCCCAAGATTCAGACATTTCTTTTAAACCTTTTAAAGTATCATAATCATAACCTTTGATTTCATCATCCAATGTACCTTTGGTTAAATTTTTAGAAATACTTTCAAGAAAACCAAGACGTTCTTTTTCTTTTTCTTCTGCTTTACGTTCTTCGGCAGTTTGTTCCTTTTCTTCGTCTGTATTATCGGCATTAACACTGACTGATGTATTACCATTCTTTAAGAACTGTACCGGCTTTTTATCACCGCCATACTTCTTAATCTTAGCATAGTCATCAGCGTTAATAACAGGGAATGGCTTGTCAGAAACAAATACTTGTGGAGTACCGTCACCCAATGGAACAACATTACCTTTTTCGTCAATAGTTGCTTCAGTCCTACGATATTCATTACCTAATACAACTGTTCCAGCAGGAGCAATGCCACCTTTTTCTCTTTGAGTAAATGGTACATCAAAGCTATAACTACTTTGCTTTTTGTCACCTAAAGACTTTACATTGCCGACCTTAGTAGCCGATGTATGAGTATTAGTCTTGAATGTACCATAAACTTGTTGAAGCTTAGACATAAACTCTTGCATTTTTTGAGTTAATACAGAAGTTCCGCCGACAGAAGGCATATCAGAAAAATCAAAGCCTTCCAACGAACCTAAATTCTCAATTAAAGTAATCGCATGATTTAGATTACCATATGGAGGAGTACCACCGTTAGCTTTATAAGCAGGAGCAATCGCTGATTTCTTAACTTCAAATTCAACCATATCTTGTCCGTTGTTATGACCCCACTTGTTGGCAGGGTTATTATCGTACCAAGTATATGCTTGCGACTTCTCGTCCATTATGATACCGTAAAATACACTACCGTCATCTTGAGTGTATCTCATAACATCTCCAGGCTTACCAAAAGTAGATGTCATTGCTACAAGACGAGCACCTTTATATGTATAGATGCCATTCTCATCGGTTGATAAATCACCGCTATCCAACAACTTCTTAAATAGTTTCCAAGCACTTGAACTTGTATCCCAATATCCAAGCGATGAACCCAAATATCCATTTTCGTCAAAAGCGGTATATGAATGTGACTTACCTACGCCTTGTCCGAAATCATTTGTATCCCACGATTGTTGAACTGTATTATTTGTTATACCCGCATTATTACTTCTTGCAGAGCCGTTATTCACTCTATTCTTGACATTGTTTATGCCTAAAATCCTTGATATAGCGTCTTTTGCATTTGGTGTACCATTAGCATAAGCATGACGTACATTGCCGTTTAAAATTCGCTTTGTATCGGCATAAGGGATAACTGTATCACCTCTGTCAAGATTAACAATCTGTGTGCCATCTAAACCAGTAAGATATGCTTTACCTGTCTTTTGTCTGATAAGAATTTCAGGTGTAGGATAGTTTAATCCTCTTACTTCTGCTTCATCACCGAGTTTAGCAAGTCCAGGCAATGCACCCTCAGTACCTTTATAATAACGTCTTGCACCAAGATAAACATTTTGACCGTAAGAATTAAAGTCAACTTCCTTGACAACATCGCCTGGATGCGGTGCGTGAATCATCTTACCATTGCCTTCATATATTCCTACATGGGTTGCTTCTGTTCCTCCACTCCAATTATAGAACACTAAGTCACCAGCTTGAAGATTACTTTTATCAACAGCTTGACCTGACGCAAATTGTTCTTGAGAAGTTCTCGGCACTGATTTACCATTTTCAGCTAATACATATTGTACAAATCCGCTACAATCAAAACCAGATGGAGAAGTACCACCCCAAACATAAGGTGTTCCAAGATACTTACGGGCAGAATCGACTACCGCACTTTCGCCTTGCGGGTTAGTCTGTGCATTTCCTTGTAAACTTCCGCCCACATTGATAGCAAAGTTCATATCAACTGTATTTTCACCAAACACTTCATTCATTAATGATATGATTTCTTGTATCTTATTAGCAATCAATACTTGCAATGCGTTCCAAGATTGCTCCGATATAGACGGTGCAATTATTTGTAGTGATTGAATAGCTCTTGCCCCATTGGCAGCAATGGTTTGAGCATCTGTCATATATTGCCCAATAGTATCATTCATACTATTCCAAGAAGATGATAACAAAGTCAATGCTTGTAGTGGATCATCTTGTACAAATTTGTCCCAAGCGTCTTTACCATTAATACCTGCTTGTTGAAGCAGAGAAGTTACATTGCTATCAAGCAAATCCCAACTACTCATTCCACCATCTTGCATTAGGTTAAATGCTTGAAGTGAATTATTTGAGTCTTTTATCCAATCAGTCCAATTATCTGCATTTACATTCAATTCAGACAATTTATTCTGCAATTCATTCGGTAAATCATTCCAAGCTGAATTTTGCAAAATAAGTCCAACAACCGAATCTGAAAGTGTACTCTTATCAGCTTTGTCAAGCGACTGCGATGTCATATTAACAATAGTGTTTGATAAGTCTTTGTACATCTTCTTATCAGTCAGACTGTTCTTGAATGCAGTTTGTACCGCACTAAATTTTATATTGCCTTTTAAAGCATTAAACTCATTGTTGATTTCCGCAATAGTCTCTTCAACCATTGCTTGTACGTTAACATCTGAATACAATGTTTGAGTAGACAATGTATTATATGGAATAGGGGAGAATGAAACATTTGTATTGCCTTGTGCAAACTTATCAACCGTTGCAGATTGAATATTTTCAATAGGCTGATAGAAATACTTCATACCAGTATATTTAATGATATTCTGCAAGTCTTTTGCATTGACAATGCGAGTATTCGGAGGTAATTCAGATAGTTGTGCTTCATTATTGAATAGATGAAGTTTGCCGTCTTGTCCTATATACGCTTCTTGTCCTGCATATGCTCCCGTACCGTCACCTGTGATTGTAAGTCCTTGTGATGTTGTACCGCCTTTGGCATACTTTTCAGCGTATACAAACTTGTGATTTGAAACACCCCAAGTACCTAAATCTTCATCACCACGATAAATATGACCGTCACGCTTAATTTTTGCGTCTAATGGAATTCCATCAATACTATTCTTTATATCACTTGCTTTTACACTTGATTTGCCTTTTGCAATGTCATTATAGAATTTAGCTTTATCTGATGAAAGACTTTTAACATTAGAAAAACTATTGCCCTTAGTCTTATCTATAATGCTGGTACCTTCTTCTTGTGCTTTTTCTTGAGCTTCTTGTTCTAATTCTTCGGCAGTTTTTACATTAAGTTTGATATTAATGCCGTGTTCATCAAAATACTGTTGTAATTCATCAAGAGTAAGCTTGGTATCCTCGTACCAACTATCGTTAAAATCCGTATATGCCGCCGTTGCAGAAGCAGTTGCTTGTTCAATAGCACTATTGTAATCGTCTAAAGCGTCTTGTAATTCTTCTTGACGTTGTGCATCATCATAATCCTTTGCTTCTTTTGTTGCACGTTGACGAATTTCTTGAATCTTATTTTGATATTTCTTTTCTTCCTCTAATAACTTTTTCTTTTCTGCTCGTTCTTGAGAAACCTTATCTTTTGAAACAGAAGGTGTTAAAGGAGTAGACCAAAGACCATCGCCTGCTAAAGAACCATTTTTGAGATAATCAAAAGAATTATCCAACAAACTCTTTGCATTTTTAACTTGGTCAACAATACCTTTTGCAGAGTCACTTATTGAATCAATGGACGTTTCGTAAACTGAGTCACGATATTCTATAAGATTTTTCTGAGCTTCAAAATAATCATTTGATACTGTTTCAAGAGTAGAAGCCAATTCAGACCAAGAAGATGAGGTTTCGGGAACTGAATTTATTAAATTATCTAATTCTTGATGTAATCTTTGAGCATACTGAGTCTGAACCAAATATCGCTGATTAAGCAAATCCATTTTACCGGAATAATCTTTTTCATATAAACCGTCATATGCCGTCTTTAAAGCTTCAACCTGTTCAGTATAAGCCTTTAAAGCATTTGTTACAGTATCAATTTGATATTTGAAATCAGCATCATATTGTTTCTCATTGATTTCTTTAACCTTTTTATCGTAAGTTTTCTTCGCCGAATCTTTTTTCTTTTCATTGTCATCAGACCCTAAAGAATTAGCAGCTTTAAGTCTGTCCTTTGCCTTTTTTGATGCAATTTGCATAGTAGCATATTGGACGACAAACTGTTCATCCGTACTCAAGTTACTTGTATCAATAACATTTTTGCCATTAGTATTGATGACTGCAAGTGATTTTGTATTTCCCCAATTACGAGCAAGAATAGCATATGCCTGACTAATATTTTGGATTTGATTCAATTCTTCCATATTAGTACCAACACGAGCCATCATTGCGTTATATGCACCATTTGACATATCAATTTGTGCATTTAAATATGCAGATTGTAGGTCAGCAATACCATTTTGAACAACGTCCATTGCACCTGATTCCAAAGACCAACCCTCAGTTGTAAGTTTTAACTTTTTCTTTAAATCAGGAAATTCTTTAACCAAATCAGACATTTGTTCATCAGTCATAGCAGTCTTACCGTTTACAACGTCTGCGATTTGAGCATAGTATTTCCAAGACCGCTCTGTCTTCCTTATACTTGTAGTCAAATCAGTAACATTCTTTGTAAAATCTGAAACTGATTTCGCTTCGCTGTCAATGTCAATGATAACATTGTCATCTGACAGCTTTGTAAGTAAAGTGTCTACTTCATCTTGAGTAATACCTAATATGCGACATAAATCTTTAAATTGTTGCTGAATTTCAGGAATGTTAGTATCGTCTGCATTTATATCAATGTCAAAAAGGTCAGTTGTCTTTACTCCGTTATCTTTAAAGCTTTGTAGAATATTTTGAACTTCATCTTTATTGGTTTCAAGACCTACTTTGATCTTGTGGTCGGTTTCACTACCTCTATCAATACTATCCAATAAATCATCAAAAGCATATTTCGCATCATCTGTACTTTGAGTAATCTCAGTGACTTCGTTTTGAATTCTTGTTAAGTTATCAAATGCTTGGTCTACATTTTCTCCGCTTTGTAATGCAGTGTTGTAGTCATTGATAGCATTTTGTAAGTCGGTATAAGTCTTATAATAATTATTATTTGACAAAACAGCGGCTTTTGAATATTCTTTCAAATTCTTCAATGATTGTTCATAATCATCGTATTTTAACTTATCAATTAATTGATTGATAATATCCAAAGCATCTTCAGTTTCAGAGTTCTTTCCTTTTTCAGAAACTATTTTGCTATAAGCATTAACCAATTCATTATGTAAATCGCCTATATTACCCTTTAATGTAAAGTAAGGAGAACCATTACCTTGTTTCACTTCTGCGGTTGGCAATGCATCTCTTAATAAATTAGTAGTGAATTCGTTATATCTTACACTTCTTGATGTAATTCTTTTCTCGTTTTCAACCTTTTTTCTATCTGCCGCTATATTACCATCATTCTCAGCAACATAATCTTTAGCTTTTTGTCTTTCGAGTTTATCAAGTTTCTTTATTTGCTCGTCATACTTACCGTTAACAAGGTCAATTCCTTCAGCTTCTAATCCAAATTTGTCTATAAGGTCTTGTTGAATTTTAGCAAGTTCTTCTTTATTTGATTTGACTTCATCAGTTGTCAAATTAGCATTCTGCATTTTTTGAGCTAATTCTTCATAACTTTGACGACTATCATCTAAAGATTCTTGTTCTTCTTTATACTGATTAGTCAATTCCGTAGAAGCTTTTCTCAAATCTTCGCTATAATGAATTGCTTTATCAATGCCCTTGATAAGTAAGTCAATGCCTATGCCTATAAGCATATTAATACCGGCACTTGCAAGGCTTGCACCGAGATTTTTTATTATTCCACCGAACTTTGAACCTTGATTACCTGCGGCTGCAAGTACGGCTTTATATTCTTCAACGCCGTCATTGGCATGTTCTTGTGCCGTAACGAACTTTTCTAATTCTTTAGTAGGAATATTATATGATTCAATAATTTGCTTTCGGTCTTCTTTTGTCACACCTACAAGTTTATCTTGAAGTTTTTTTGGACTGTATAATGGATTTTTAAACCAATCATTTTCTTCTTGCGTGATTTCAGTACGTGGTTTAGCCCTAAGTGATTTTATTGCTTGTTTCCAAGGGTAATATACTTTACCTGTTTCAGAATTGTATTGTACTGCCAATTTAATTCTGAATAGCTACTTCCGATAACTATTGGTAAATTATACTTGAAATACACCGTCTTTTGGTATATAATGTAGATAACAATAAAAATTACAGGGGGAATATGACAATGGAATCATATATTGTACTCTTTTGTCCAAAGTGCAAAGAAGAAACAGGAAATGGATATTTTAGGGAACTAAGTGAAGAACATTGTGAAAAATGGAATATAGAAGTTCCACCAAGAATTTGTCCTAAACATCATTGCGAGGGAGAGCCTGTTGATATACCGGATAGTGAATTTATGATTCTTTACGACCAAACAGAAGACCCTGAATTCATAGAAGCAATGGTTAAACTCCGCAAAGATGACATTATTGAATATAGAACAAGATTTCTGCAATTTAAACGACAATATGATGCAGAGATTGCCCGTTTACAATCTGGCTTACCTCACTGCCCACACTGCAACAGCACCGACTTGTCTAAAATATCAAATCTTTCAAAAGCAGGGAAGATAGGCTTGTTCGGTATCTTCGGAGCAGGGGACTTGGGTAAGACTTATAAGTGTAATAAATGTGGATGTAAGTTTTGATGCATCAAAAAAGACTTATCTCATTAAGAGGTAAGTCTTTGCTTATGTTATTAGATATTATTCAATCCAAGTTTTGTAAAAATTTCTTCATAGTAAAAATAGCATTTTCAATTTCCCTATCTTCTTGATACAAATAATCGTTCATATAAGTTATTTTTACAGTATGTATTGCGTGTATTGCCTGTCTTTTTCTTATACGTTTTTTATCACCTATATTACGCACACTAAATCTACTATGTGAGACACGCTTTGAATTTTGTGCTTGTAACTTATGATGTTTTTGGTTTATAGAATATTCTTTAGCTGGTTTAACGTTAGCCATAAAATCACCTCAATTTATTATATCATAATTATTTAAATACTACAAGTTAAAATCTTGTAATGGACTGTGCTTTGTCATTTCACAAATTTTTGGAGGACATCCTTTGTCAACATCTGTAGAAATCATTGTAAAACTTTTAAATAATCTATTATAAAAACTTTTTAAATCATAATAAACAATTGTTGGTTCGTTCGAGTACTCATCAAAAATCATGGTTAGTGGAACATATCTGTTGGTGTCCAAAAAACGATAATATGCTCGTTGTGTTGATTTCAATCTATCCAATCTAACAAGGACTAAATGTACTTTATACTTACACTTACGTAATAATTCTACAAAATTTATTACCTTTTCAAGTTTATCTCCTATCTTAGGAATAATGATGTTCGCCCCTTGTTTAATAGCCCATTCAAATAAATTTTTCCCTTCATATGCTCGATTCCCAAAAATTACAGCAGAAGATTCTTCGTGAGTCAAAGCAGCTCCATTTTGTGAATCATACTCAGGAAATTTTCGCTTTGCAAAATCAGCATCTAATATTAAAGAATGAGTATGATTAGCTAATTTTGTAGCAATTCCTGATTTTCCACTGGCTGGTAACCCTATAATATAATATGCAGTTTTATTAAATTTTAATCCACTATTAGGACAAGCTCCCCCATTACCTAATTTTATTTCATCATCATTTTCCAATAAAGGCAGAGTAGTAAGTTCTTTGAAAATTTGTTCATATAAATCTTTCCTCTTCTTTTCATCTGCATACAAGGGATCTCTATAATTATCGTGTAATAAGGTTGATTTTTTCTGCATTGTAGATAAACATAATTCGATATTTACAACATCATTTAGATGTTCTCTGTCAGATACACCATCAAGAACTCCTAATACATCATTCAGAAAATGTGAAGCTTGTATTTTATCATCGATTTTACGTATATAATTCTGCATCTTTATCCCTCCAAACATTCACAGAATGTTAATATATTTACATTATAACATAAATTGTATCATAATGCAATATTAAAATTGGCAGAAGATCTTAAAATTTAATAATAAACGACAAAATACAAATAATATTTTTATTTAAAAATATTTAATCCTATTGTTTCTTAATTACATACTCTCCACAAAATCATCAACAACATCACCCAAATGAATAGGGGAGAGTTGATACTTATTTATATCATCAACAAATTTTTTAACCCTATCCTTATCAGCAGATATATCATCTATCTGTAAATTTCCATATTTAACGCCGTAGACAGATATATCATTCTTCTTTTGTTCAGTTAATTCATACATTTCTTTCGTCCTCTTTTTCATAATAATTTTTCTCTATAATTATATAATATATGGCATTATATAGCAATACATTATAAATAATTGTAAATAAGTTGTAAAATTGTTATTGAAATTTTGTTACATACAAAAAGAACGTATCCGAAAATACGCTCAAACAAGAATATATTGACAGTTAATGTTGAATTTGATATAATAATGTTGTGGAAATCATGCCGTCATACAGTTGAGTTTTCTCCATCTTTGTAGACGGTATGACGGTTTATGACGGTTGCCTTTCATCTCGCCTGAGCGGAATGGAGGCTATGTATAAGCTCTTGACGAGAAATTTTCTTTGAAGGAGGCTGATACATATTACTTTAGTAAATATAGCTGCTATTTGTGGTATTTTAAGTTTGATTTATCAACTTATAAAAGACATAATAGCGATTATAAAGAAAAAGTGAGCCGTCTGCTGCAACAGATTGGCTCACTATAATTGAGATTAAATAATCTCAAATAAGTGTAAACATTATCAGTTGTGGCAACCGTCTTTGGTTTCCACATTTTTTATTTCTATAAATATTATATCACATTTAAGTGAAAAGTCAATATATTTAATTTAATTATTATAATCATACTAATATTTTCGGAAGCTATTAATATAATTACACACAACTTGGTCTCCCAAGGTTCGGACTGTATTTCACAGCAAAAATACAATTATGTCTGTATCTTTGCCAAACCTTGTCAGTCTCTGGGGGTTAAGACAATGAGTTGTGACCTCACATAATATTCAATTAAGAACTTAGTCTTTCCCTGCTTTCGGCATAATGCCTACCTATTGACTACCCATTCCTTTATTATAAAAGCATAAAATGTTACTTAGACTCTCGTCATATAACATACTATATACGTTTCTTTCCGACTTTCGTCACCATTCCATCTGTTGTTTCCAACTCTGTTTTGGATTGTATATAGTCTTTAGGGTTCCCAGCATATTCGGTTTTTTATATTTATCATATAAGGTATCTGTCATTATTTTAAGTGGCTAACACTCCCGTCCGTTAATTATGTGACATTATACATAATCTTAGAGGGGTGGGCACAGTACATTACCACTGAAACTGTACGTTTACCAATACCCATTTTATTCATCACAAAGCCAGATGCAATTCCCAAGTCTCCAAGCAATCCACCACTTGGTAATATTCCCCCAAGAGATGTGATGTTTTGAATTACACCCAAAATTCCAGTAAGTGTTTGTGATAATCCTGTTAAAAGAGAAATCGTCCCCTTTAATGAATTTTGAGATAAAGTATCTTGGGCAAAACTTACCCAAGTTTGTGATAGCTTATTTAGTTTAAATTCAATACTATCAGCCGCTATACTCATTTCGTTATCAGCACTTCCAGCACTGTCTTCCATTGTTTTAACGGCTTTTTCAACCTGATCCCAGTTTTGAAGAATAGCAGCACCTGTATTTGCTCTTGTTTTTGCAAATAATTTTTCAAGTAATTTGGCTTTGTTTTTATCAGTAATGTCGTCCCAAACTCCTGCTATGTCTTTTAGAATATCGTAAATGCTACGATATGTATTTTCATCTTTCATGATACTAACTTTACCGTTAGTTAGCTCATATACGTCACCTTTGACATTTGATAATTCGTCAAGGGCTTCACCTTCTTCATCCATACCTCTAATACGCATTGAGAAGGTTTTCATTGCTGAACCAACACTTTCAGCATTTTGTACGATTTCTTGACCGCCTGTAAAAATAGCAATAGTATCTTCCAAACTTGCACCGGTTGAAGCCATTGCTGAAGCCGAACGTTCCAGACCGTCAATAATTTCGTCATTACTTGTAGCAAATGCATTACCAACAGAATTAATCTTTGACATAATTCCGTCTTTAACATCATCTACTTGAACGTCAAATCAAATATATTACACAAAGTTCGCAACTCTTTGTGAAATCAGTTTAAACTGATTTTCTATACATTTCTGCATATGTTTAGACTATTTCTTAACCACACTCTATTGTAGAGTAACAGTAATACCTTTTCGATTTAAGGGATTTTCACCCACGTCATTTGCGATTACGTCCTACTTCTTATGATTTTGGTATTCAGGATTTCCACCTTTATTTTATAACTGACATATCAGCATTCCAAAATCCCTACATGGGAATAGTCGTTGAACGTTTACCCTCGACTCAAGTACCGTATGGTCTACGGAATACGTTAGGGTACTTCGTTGCATGAACAGTGATTACTAATTTATATAAAATTAGCAAAATTGACACTTAGGCTTTTGACCATATGCCATCCTTACGTTTTTTCTACTTTCGTACCTTCATATAGTAGTTTCCTCTATATTGTGGTGTAAGGCTTTACACATTACCTGCAATTAAATATTTTCTATATGCACATTTCTGTACATAAAGGCATAATTTTGCCTTCATCGTAGATACTAACCCTGTTGTGGCTTTGTCTATATCCATTCCAGGAGAGATAGTAGCAAATTGTGAACTTAGTTTTGCCATTTCTGTAGCACTGTTCTTATCTGAATAACCTAATCTACTCCATGAACTTGCTTGATCAATAATCTGTTTAGTTGTAACACCGTACTCTTTTGCTGCCTCATTAGCATCAGAATAGAAATCTTTCAAATCTGTCGAAGACATTGTTGTAGTCTTACGAAGGTCAACAAGGGCAGTATCAAGTTCCTTTACAATATTGACACCTTTTTGAATCATTTCGATTATCTTATAAGGATTTATGTAATTAGCCGTCCAATATGTAATTAACTCTTTAGACTTTTTAGAAAGTGCGTCCATAATTTTTGGAACGCCAACTAAAGAAGTTTGAACTTTCTTGGTATTATCAGCCATGCTAATCATACCGTCATTCCAAGTATATTGAAGGTCTCTAATTTCACCCTTTGCATTACGGATTTTAATAATAGCAGTTGCAAGACCCTTTGAAATGTCGGTTTCCTTGAACTCACCTTGAGAAATTATAGTTCCTTGTTGTTTAGCATTATTTAAGATATAACTATCGGCATTAACTTTACCTCTTATATTGTCTGCAAGAGGTGTGCCGGCATTCGCTATTTTCTTATACTCGTTATATAGGCTCTGAACATTTTGAAGTTCTTTTTTTGTTATTTCTTCACCTTGTTGTTGCTTACCAATCAACTTTGTGACAGCCTCGTTAGCCCTCACGTAATATTGCTCAAGAAAACCTTGTTGATTACCGTTTTGAAGCTCTCCATGTATCTTATTTACAGAGTCATAGTTTGCTCTAAGGGTGTCTGCTTGTGATATTCCCTCGTTTGAACCGTTTACTTTTGCATCTTCTATCTTTTGCTGAACATCTTGAACAACATCGCCATATTGCTTATATTTTTTTATTAATTCATTTAATTTATTTTCTTGGTCTTGAAGATAATCATCAAATGAGTTGTCTCCTTCATCCTTGAATATGCTACCGTCGAGGTTTTTAAGCTTTGATACTTCTGCTTGTTGCTCTGTTATTTTATCTAAAATAGCATCTGCACTAGCAACTCTTATATTTTTCCTACCCTTCACTTTAACAGGTTTGACAACATTTCTAAAGTCATCATCTAAGTCATTTGGGTGTGCAGAATAATTTGTTTTGTAATTATCAACCAATTGCTTGTATTGTTGTTCTTCTGAACTTAACTTGGATTGTAAATCATTTAAAGTATCAGTATCGTTAGTTGAAGCTATCTTAACGCGATAATCATAAATCGTTTTTAGTGACTTCTCAATGTCTTTTAAAATATCTTCCTTATTAGATAGTTGGGAATTGTTAGAATTGCCATTAAGAACATTGTCAAGATTATTCGCTTGTTTGCCTTGTATGTTCTTCAAAGAAACATTAGTAAGACTTCCATCTGCCTTAACTGTACCGCTTAATTTTTGCCATTCATTTTTAGCATTTTTTACATTGGCGGTGAATTTAACCATACCGTTTGTGGCACGAGCAATTTCAGCATCCAAAACCCCTATGTATTTGCTATTATTACTTAAAGCATCAACATTATCCTTTAACCATTGCTCCGAATTGTTATCATAAACATCTTCATCAATAAAGTTCTTATTATTATTTACTGTATTACGTGCATTTGTTAATTGACTTTGGCTTGTTTTAAGCAAAGTAGTTAAATCTTTAAGAGCTTCGCCTTGTTGGGCTAAAATTGTAAGATTATCTAAGAAAGCAAAACCACTATCATTAATCTTATTAAAACTCTTTACTATACCGTCAAGACCAGTTTTAAGATTTTTAAACTTGTCCAATGCCTTGTCGGTAATGCCTAAATTCTTTAATTCTTTAAGCTTAGATAATTCTTGAACCTTACTTAACCAATCATTATCTAAAATTTTCTTTAAAGCTTCTAGTTGAGTTATAAGTTTAGAGGTGACTTCTTCAGGTGCTTCTATTTTAATAGAAATAGTAGAATTTTCTTTGATTTCTTTTAAAGTTTGATTAAGTGTTTCCGCATTGGATTGAGTTGTCTTTAAATCGTTTTGAAGTTTTTCTGGATTATTGTTTGAAGAATTTTCTGTTATAGTTGTTTGGGACTGAGATGAAACATTACCTGTATTAATATTTTGTAATTCTGTCGCCGAGGCTTTGATTTTTTCTATATGTTCTTGAATGGTTACTAATGTACCAATTAAAACATCTAGTGAATTAATCTCCCTCTGAACAGTACCAGTAACAACTTGTTCTTCTTCTTTAAATGCCTGTGTCTTTTTATCTACTTCTGAAGTAACTTGAGTAACTTTATTCTTTAATCCATCAAAAGAAGTTTCTTCAGATTGAATATCAGAGACACTTGTTTTTGAAGTAGAGTGAGGCACACCTTCAGCATTTTTATTGATAACATCTTTAATTTCTGTAGATTTTATTTCATCTGATACAACATCATGAATTGCTTGTTGAGTGCGAGATTGTAAATTATTTAATTCATTGCTTAAATCACTAGAATCAATGTTTTGAGAAGATGATATTTTTTCCCTTACTTGTTCAATTTGTCGTAACTGTTTGTCAACGATTTCCTTGTCTGTTCCTATGTTTAATCTTGAAAAAATCTCATCAATTTCATCTTTTGTTCCGAACTCATCGGTAACGCCCTTATCTAACAATTCGTTATATCTTTGTCTAAGTGTTACAAAATCTTTAATATCTTCATCATCAAGACCAGCATCCGCATCTTTATCAATTAAAGACACTATTTTTTTAACAACACTATCTATATTCATTTTCTGAATATTAGCAATTTTTTGTTGAACTTTAGATAGTTGTACAGTTGTATTGTCTAATGATTGGTTTAAGTTATCAATTTGTTTCATATCTTTGGAAATTTCAGAATTTGATTGCTTTTTGATGTTATCAACTTTATTATTTAAACCAGCTTTATTTCTATCCGAATTTATTTTAGAAGTTGCAGTATTATTGTATCCTTCGGCTCTTTCTATTGCCTTTTGAACAATATCTTTAATTTTACTATTGTCTGCACGATTTTGAGCCTTAAGGTAAGAATCTGCTGCCCACTTAGTTCCAGTTTCATAATATTTAAGATCTCTGCCCAAAAATTCATTTTTAGAATCGCTTTGTGCCAAAGACTCTCTAAATTCTTTTAATTCAGGAATTGCTTTTTCTATGTTTAATATTTTACTATAAACATATTGCAATTGATTATTATAACCAACTAATTCTTTTGATCCTTCTGCCATATGCTTTTTTTCAAGATTTAACTTTTCAAAAACATTTAACAAAAGTTGATATTTTTGAATCTGTTTATTTACATCTTCACTTGCATTATCAATCTTTGACGAAACAAAATCTGACAACTCAGTAGAAATATTCTTATCAACAGTATAACCAGACTCTTTTTTGACATAAGATTTAAGTATTTCACTAGACTTTGTTTTTGCTGGATTCGCCTTAATTATCTGTTCTCTATTTTTAACAAGATTAGCATTTCTGTTTGCTATAGTTTGTTGAAGTTCTGCAATTTTATCAGCTTCAATCAATAGTTTATCTATTTGATTTCCGCTTAATGGACGTAGTAAATCTTTATAATCACTTGAAGCTACAATCTTATGTAAGGCTTCCATTCTATTTGTAAAATCAGTAATATATTCAGATATATCCGCAGAAGAACCTGAACCCATAATATTCTTTATTAAATCTGTTAGGTAACTAGCTATATTAGCATTTTTTAAAGTAGGTCTTTGAACAACATTCATTGCTGATTCAAACTGCTTTCCTATTTCATCACCAATCGAACTAAACTTTCCTTCAACTTCAGACTGTAATGCCTTATCCATGCTATTAACAGCTTGTTTAATACTTTTATTATCTGCTTGTGCCATTAAAGACAATATTGCAACATTTTTATTTGCCATTCAATTTCCTCCTTATATTATTTGAAACGTAACAATTGATATTGTTGTTTAATTGCCGCATTATAACCAACTTGTTTTATATCATCTTGGAATCTTTCTTCATTCATTTTCCCAAGTATATAGTCTATAGGAGATTGTTTATCCTGTATGACAGGATATCTTCCATCAATTCCACTCGCACTTCCGTGAATGCCTTTCTCCCATGCTGGTTGAGCAATATAAAATGGGTCAATAAATCTTCGATTATTTAAACCACCAACAACATAAGGACTCATATTGTGAGTGGATATTCTTACACCACCATAATATTGTCTTCCATTATTATGTTTATAGCGTGAGAATGAATTGTCTCGTAAATCATCCGTTCTGTCATAATATTTTGGAGTGTAATTATCATAGAATCTTTGAATTGCTTGTTGTGCAAACTTTGTTATTTCATTTGCAGCTGCATCAGCATATACCTTTGCAAATGTGTTTAAATATTTTTCTACATCTTTCTCTAATGTTTTTTTGTTTATATAAGATATAGCCATCGGTATAATTACACTCCTTTCTCCATCATTTATCTGCTTATTTTTTTTAGAATCTTCTCAACCTTATTACCAAGTTTATCTATATCTTCCTCTGTCATATTTTCAACTTTTTCTTTTATCTTCTCAATCAATGGGGAAGTAGTAGCTGTAAAAATATCCACTATTCTTTGAACTTGATTAGAAATAAAAGCATGATTCTCATAATTATTTTGAATGAAGTCATCAAATACCATTTTCAAAATTGTTTCAAAAGAAATAACTTCACGTTGTGGCATAAGTCGAATGAGTTCATCAACCAAGCCTTGTTCTTCCAACAAATCATATTCTTCAAGAATGTTTGAAAAATCAACTGTTATATTCGTGTATAAATCAATCAAATTAAACACATACAGTAAGTAACGTAAAGATGAATTTATCTTAATCTGCCCATTAACTTGACCGTCTACTTGATTTGTAGATGATAATTGTACTATTTGATCGGCAACAGATAATTTAGTTGCGTAGTTCACATAATTATTACCAACAAACTTTTTTATGTACTTTTCTTTCTTATTAGTTACATCATCGGTCTGCTTCTTGTATCCATCTACAAATTCTTTAACTGTAATAATCTTATCCATATCTAAAATCCTCCATTTATTCATACTTATTGACTAAAGCCTGTGCGATTAAGATTGCATCTGCCTCGTCATCACTTACTTTTTTCTTAAATAATTTTTCAACCGTTTGAACACTCCATTGTTTTAGCTCATCACGTTTACGACCTTTTTTCTCTTTGCTAATTAAAGCACGCCATTCACTCGGTCTAAACATAACAAATTCAACATTATTATTAACACACCAACCATAAACAGCCCCTAAAATCATAGTCAACATTCTTTGTGATGATGCGTTACGTGTAACAGCCGTAGTTTCAATCGTCACTATATCTACTTTTAAAGCAGATAATTTCTCATATATGGAATTCACCATGTCTTGCATACGAATATCGCTATTCTTTTGCTTGCTAAAATTTAAAACTCCACTGTCGGTAAAGTTTCCATTGACGTAGTAACTCCAACCTGTTTTAGTTGAGGAAGTATCCAAACCTACTAAAATTGTATCTTTCATAAAATCTCCTTATTATTTGGTCAAGGGGAGAGCAGTTCAGCCTTTTGCTCTCAAAAAAAATACCCCTGCTAAACGGCTGAACTAAGTTTAGTAGAGATATTTTTATAGGTGAGATTTTAATTATCTCACCATTATAGTTCATGGTTATTCCATGCTTTTTTCAATCTCGCATGGTCTTCTTTTGAAAACACAAAAACAAATCTTCCAGGATTCTGTTTTGAATCCAAAATTGCTTTTAATTCTGCATTTCCTCTAAACACATAAGCATTACTTTGTAACGCATTTTCAAAAAATACACATTGTTCTGGGTCATATGTTTGTTGTGTTATTGAGTTATATAGTTCCATATTTTCTCCTTTTTCTCAAGCGTAAAAAATAGGGGGTAGATAGTGAAATCTACGCCCCTATATTGGTTTCTAAATCACTATTCACTATCTTTTTATCTTTAATATTTTCTTTAACTACTTCATCAGCTTTTTCTTCTAAAGTAGCTACATTCTTTGAACTTTTTGCTTTTGCCGTTTTTGTACCTTTAACTTCTTTTACTATAGCTTTTAAGTCAGCTTCAATTTGACCACCATATTTAGTGAAGTCAGTTACATTATATTTATCCAAAACATCTACTACATCTTTTGCAGTTTTGTCGTGGGAATTATAACCTGATAATACCGCCCAAATATCGTGACATTCTGCTTTATCCCAACAAGTCATCCATATAGGTTTGCCCTTGTCTGCATCGCAATTTGGACAGTAATCATATTTTGCACCGCACAAAACACAAACTCTGTTTGCCATTGAAAGTCTCCTTTCCAAAGTAATATAGAGGGTAGAAATCCACCCTCTATACATACGTTTTAATTAGTTTTCTTCAATATCATCCTCTGATAGATATATTGTAAACATTTCGCCATTAGCACCACAATAATCCTTTTGAGCCGAACCTGAGAATGATTGAGCATCTTCAGTGTTTAGGCTGATTGTATTATCTGGTGACATTTGGAATGAAGGGAACACAATATAAGCATGGCGAAGTGTTTCCTTGTCACAAGGGTCTGCAACAAGAACCGAAAGAGTAAACTTACATGTCTTAGGGAACTTGTCAGCAGCTTGAGTAAGTTTGATACCGCTTTCAACTTCTCTATCATACTTAATTTGAATTTTACCTGTAATATCAGTCGGAAGAGTAAGCTTCTTTTCTGAAAGTGTAAATTCTGTTTCAGATGCAGCTGTGTTCATCTTATACTTCTTATTTGGATCAGGAACACCTGTATTTGTTAGTCCGTTAATATGAACAACACCGCCAGCTGGTACGTCAGGAAGCTGATATTCCTTATTTGTACCTGTAAGAGCAATAGTATCAGTATTGATTGTAAAAATTCTAGGCATAAGAATCTTATTGCTGTTTGATGCAATTTCTCTATCTTGACCAAACTGAAGAGCTGCAAGAGATGTTGAGAACACTGCATTTTCAGCAGATACTTCAACAGCCTTTGATGTAAAGAATCTCATAATTAGAGCGCCTACAGCATCTGTTTTATCTTTTGTTTCTGATGTTGTTTCAATAGAAACATTTTGTAGCTGATTAACACCGCCAATAATATCACCAAGTGAATTTTCAAATATACCTTGTAGTGGGCGGTCAATAATTAAATCTTCAAATTGAATAGCCATAATTTACCTCCTAAAAATTTGCAATAAAAAAAGACGTTATGACACGTCTCTCATCCAATTAAATTGTTTTTTATTTATTTTCTTTGTATCTATCATTCCGCTATACATTCCATGAAGCAAAGCGTCTGTAGATACATATATCTGTGAACGCTGAACGGCGTCCATAAACTCATATATCCCACATTCTCGTAATTCTGATTTTTTATATTTAAAACCAGGATACGTCAACATTGCAGATATTAAGTTTTTGAGTTGTGAAACATAAGATTTATTTTTACTAAGTTCTATTTTTTGTCTGTCTTCTTCAATCATAACATCACGAGTAATACGATTCCTTGCCTTTTCTCGCTTTATTGTGAATCCGTGCAATTTTCGCAAATAACCCACCATGTTATAATAATCACTTTCAGTAATTATACCGGTTATTTCGGGTGGGGAATTTTCGTCAACTTGACTGCACTGTAATAATGCAAATTCATCATTTTCTTTATCTTTTACCGAATGTGTATATGTAGAAAGGTCTAAATCACCTAATATAATTGATGTATCTTGCGGTCTTAAAGAATGACAATTAACTGCAAATAACTCAAAATCAGACATCTTATTCCAATCAACCTCAAGCACATCCCATAATGTACTTTTCATATCACTTGGGATTGCACATAATTGAGTTAGCATAGAATAATATCTTCTTTCACCAAACTCCATAATCTCACCGACAGTTGGTTGATGTATAGTAATATAATCACTTACTTTATAATCATCACCAAAAAACATTTGTAACTCATCATACTGAAACTCAGTTTGTTTACCCATTATGTATGAACCTCATTATTAATAATTCTTGTAGTATTATTAACAGTATGAGTGATTGAATTTGTTGTAGTAAATTCAAAAATAAGAGTTCGAGTAATGAAGTTTGTGTCAGTGACTGAGCCTTGGTCTTTGACGAGTTTGCATTGATTACCGAAGATATTCGACCAATTAAAATGCCTACATAAAATACCACCGATTAAATCATGGCGAGGAATGCCTGTATTTTTATCAATAGCATCTTTGTTATTACACAAAACCGTAAATACGACATTGCAATATTTTTCAATACCGTTATACTTCGGCGTTTCAGAAAAACTCACATCATAACACAAAAAATTCTTAGATTCAGATTGAGATTCTGGAATAAATAAATAGGGACGAATGTTATCTCCAAAATATAGACTCCAATCACCGTCATAATTTATATTTCCATTTTCGAATAATTCGCTTTCTTTATTTACATCATGTAATGCATATAGCAAAGCAACGTTATTCAACAGCTTTTGTTTTATTTTTTCTTTAAATCTTATGTTATCGTAGTCAGGAGTACAAGCATAATTGGCTAATTCCACAATTAATTCTTTTTGAGTAAGTATTTGTTCTGCCATTTGTCCTCCTTATAATGCAATAATCTCTAATTGAATCTTACCTACCAATGTTTCAATATTGCATTCAATATTTAATTTATCAGCAAGATAAGTTCTATCATTAGAGAATTTTATTTTTATATGATTTTTACTTGGTTGTTCAAGCCAAGTAATTAAATCCGAATTTGTTATATCTTCATCATTCAAATAACATCTCCAACAATCTATTGAGAATTTGTCCAAATATTTATTCGTTATATCAGTACCCGAACTATCAAAAATAGCAACTTTTAAAAGTTTATAACTACCACCTGCTTTAATAGTGTTGGTATTACATGAAATTTGAATTTTATTTGAACTGTTATCTTCAGTAGTCTCTGGTTCAATGTTGGTTGAATAATAGTCTGCATACATTGCAAAAATGTCATCTTTGTCTTCTTTATCTATATAATCAGCAAAAGGTTTCCAAACATCTTGATACAATGTAAGCTTTTGAAGACCAAAAGGTTGAGTAGTTTCAACTTTACTGATTTTCCAAACAATCGGAACATCAATCGGAGCACTCATTACTATGCGTTGATTACTATTTTTATCATCAGAATGAGTATAATATAATTTCTCGGTTATACTGTTCATAGGCAACCAAGCCATATTCTGATTTTCAATAGTAGTATAAACATAGTTAGACCACAATCCACTGTTATATGAATTTTGGTTTCTTGTAACGCCCCACATTTTGCGTTTAATGCGTTTATTGTTTTGAACTTCAATCCAATGGAAATAATAATTACAAGGCAATACACTATATTTTATGAATTGATTTCCGACCTCTTTTGAACAAATAAGCCATTTGTGATATACTCCATTATCATCAGGAATATCACAATACAAACCAATAGGGAAGGTTGCTCCATATTTATTTGTAAAATTTTCTTCATAATAATATAAATCGTCACCCTCATTAAATTTTAATTTCTGATTCGGACGAAGTTGTAAATGATACTCAACTTGGTCTTTTGACAATGTTCCATATTGAGTAACAATGAATTTTGCGTCTATAGGTGTCTTAGAAGTTGAAGAATAGTCCATACCTTGGTTTAAATGATTATTATCATCATGGAAATAATCATAAATATAGCATTTTCTACTTTGTATATCTTCAAACCAAGTCTGTTCTTCAATCATGTCCGACTGACGCTTTCGGACTTGCCCGTTTGTAAGAACACCATTACGCAAATGAGTTCTTTTATATAACTCTAAAGACAGCACTTAATCACCGCCCTTGATTTTCAAAGCTTCTGAGCCGGCATCCAGTAAAAGCTTTCTATACAATTTAAAATTAAAATCTTTTTCATCATATAGAGACAAAGCCTGTTCAAGTAAACTCATAATTGTTACAAGTTCTGACGGCTCATATAAAAGCTTATTTAATCCACCTAACCTATTCAATAAGTTGACAAAAGCCTCATTAACATTTATGTATTGATATTCTTGTTTCGTATTTGGATCTGCACATAATAATAAGAAAAATATAGATTTACGAATAGACTGTTTTGTTAAATCTATTTGTCGTTGTGAAAAATAACCGTATTTATGTTTCATGACACTATTCCTCGCTTATATATGAATTAATAATATATCCGTGGTCTCTAAGAAGTTTTCTTAAAGATATATTAGCGTCTGACAACAATGAACGTAATTCATTTAAATGATTTGCTTGGGAATAAAATTTTTCTTCTTTACCACCAAAAAATTGTTTTACATTTAGAATTGATTTTACTTTAGGCTCTAACCATTGAATAATCATTCCTTGTGCAAATACTTCAATGACAAATAATTCGTCAGAATTATCGTCTATAGAATTTTTTAACTCCCAATTCATTTTTAACACTTCATCATTAAGACTAAATGTTTTAAATTTAACACGAACATAGGGGAGGGAGGCAACTGAATGTAACCACCCTTCCATATTGTCATAAACAGTTTCTTCGTCTAATTCTATAAAATCATAATCTGTGCATTTTTGTAGGAAACGAGAATATATATCTTCATAAGAAGATGTCATTCCGCACCTCCTTAATCTCCATACAATTCAGTCATTGTCATAAACTTTGTATCATATATTTCGTCTAAAGTTTTTATCTTTGAAACACTATCTATCTGACCATTCATAATCATTGATGAAACTATATTCTTGATAGATTCCTTTGCTCCCGAAGGCAATGAATTGATTGTCAATTTCATACTGTTTGCGTCCAAATCAGTAATTACACTTCTTAAATCCTTAATAGAATACATATCCCCATATATTTTTTTTACATTAGGGAAAGACTCCAAGAAATCATCATCTTTGATGATGAAATATGGTTCAGTAATATGCTTTTTTCCTGAACGAATAGCAGCAACCAAATCTTGATATTCTACCTCCGTTTCATCTCCACGAGCAGCCCAACTATAATGAATATTTGTCTTTAAGCCAAACATGCCAAGTTGACCAGGTGTTATAGACATACATAGAATAGGGTCAGAGTCTTTGAAAACTCTTTTCTTTTTTTCAGTAACCTTTTCCGCTACTTGTTCTTCAACTTTTTTGGCTGTTTCAGTGTTAACTGATTGGTCAGTAGTTTCTTCTGTTTTCTTTTCTGTAACAACTTTTTTTGTATATGCCATTAATCAAATCTCCTTTTACTCTGTCCATATATATTAGTTTGCAATATTAAAGACACCGTGGTACTTGTCCAAAATTACAGCAATGCCCATTTCACGTTGAACTTCATATGTCTGGAAGTCATCTTGTCTTTCACCCTTTTCAGACACTTCGATAATTTCTGTCTCACCAACATCAGTGAACTTAACAAATTTATTATCAACATTAGGCATAATATACAACTTACCTGGCTTAATAAGTTTCTTTGTAACATCGTTCTTTGCAAATCTTTGTGGAATTTCTACAAGTGTAGTAACTCCATATGAACCAAGTCTACCAAGTCTTGCTCTTTCTTCTTTCTGACTATCAGCAATCCAATCTACATCTTGAAGTCTTTCAAGCTTTTGTAGATCCGACTTTAATCCAAGGATTACAACATCTGCTCCAGCATTTGCAGCTTCGACATCTTCAATTAGTTCATCAAACTTGCTTTTATTTTCTTTTGTCAACTCATCTGTAATTACAAACTTATCTTGTGTCGGTAGCTTATTATCTGCTTCTATAAAAGAAGTAAACATATCCATTTGAACTTCCTCTTGAAAAGCCACTGAAATTGCGTCAACAAATTCAGACCAATCTTTTCTACCCAAAAGATAAACATCAATATCCATTCCAACTTTTATTGCATAATTAGAAGTTTGAACAGAAAAACTCTGACCTTCTGCCAATTTTTGCATTGTACTTTTTGTTTAACTTATATTATTTTCCGATAAATTCCCAATGAAAACCACCGCAAGTTTTTCGTTCATGACGACAAACTTGAAGAATACTACCTGTACTAGTCTTTTTCAATCCAAGTTTTTCACAAGCTGTCACTGCATCTTGAAAAGTTTTATTTAACTCGACACATAAAACAGGAGTTGTATTCCTATGTGGTGATGGTTTACCCATTCTTTTTTCGCTTATTTTCTTTTTTGCCTCGGCGGTATGATGTTTGCCATACATACCATTGTTTTCTTTTAATATTTTTGCTTTAATCTCTGGATTAGACCATTGAACCAAAGCAGCTTTTCTACGCATTTCTCTAATTTCTTCATTATTGGCATATGTCTTTTTTAAAGCTTTACTAAGCTTTTCTTTTACATAATCCGTTACTTGAGAACCGTTACATTGCCCTCCAGATTTTAAATTGTATCCATAATTTCTATTAAGGGTATTGTAATATTCAATATAATATATTTCTTTTTCATCTAAATCTTCAATGTTGCAACGTTCTATAATATAAAATTTAAAATTGTTTTCACCATATTTATTCCATGCTTTTTGAAGATAATCATTATCATGCGTTTGATGATTTAATTCGCTTTTATGCTTACTCCATCTATCCTTGATATTTATTGATTGTCCAATGTATTTTTTATTTGTTATTATATTTTCGATGCAATAAATACCAGATATAATATCTTTATACATTTATTCATCTCGCTTTTATTATTGTATTTCGGAAAATAATTTTATTGGGACGCTACTCCCAGTTGAGTTTAAACTCCTCATATTTTCATATGAGAACAGACTATATCTTTATCCTATTTAAAGGATCGCACCATTTCCATTTAAGGGGGTTTCACCCACTCGCTTGAGCCGTACTCCTGTTGACGTACTTTACGTCCCTTTCGGGGATAGTCGTTGAACTTTACCTTTCGGTCTTAGCTGCTGATTATCCATTATTAAAGTGTTTAGGATTTAACCTTGCACCATCTATTCAATTTTTTCTACTTTCGTAACATTCACGCTTATATCTTTTAAGATATTACGTTGTAGTTTGAATAGCTTTAGGAATTTCCAGCAATTAAATGCAGTATTTATACACAGCTTACGCTATGCAGACCCTACAATAATTAAGGTCATGGTGGTCACCCGAAACCTTGGCAACAGTAAGGATGACATCGTTGTTCTTAACCCAATATTCGTTTCGGTCGCCATTTGCAATATTTTTGCTTTCAACAAAATTATTAAAGAATTCATTATCCTGAAAACCAGTTTCAACTTTGAAATCAATGGCTTCTTCAAGAACTTCCATAAGTTCAATACCATTTCTTCTCATGGCTCTCTTTATCTCTCTTTTGCTTGGTTTATATCCTTCGTCAAAGCCGAGAATATCCAAACAAACTTTATTAATCTTTTCATTTGCTTGCGCAGAACTTACCTTATTACCATCTTCATCAAATATCTGAATACCATGTGTATAGTCATACAAAAAGCTCTTAAAACCTTCATAATCATTTTCAGGCTTTGAAAACACTCTTGTTAAATTATCTGAAATTCGCATTTATTTAACCTCCTTTACTTTTATTAGGCTACTGTTAGCTTTTTGTTAGCTACACCTGTTACAGAAGAACCAACTTCAGGCGTACCATTAAAACCTTCCGCAGAAACCTCAAAACGATCGTACTTTACCAAACCATAACAACGAACTATATCACCAGTCTTGTTATATAGGTTGCTTTCTTTCTTCCATTCATTTGTCCATTCTTCTGCACCTACTGGAACTTGATATACCAAAACTGCATCACCAGGGTCAGTAACCAATACAAGATAATTACCATTACCCATCTTCTCTACAATCTTTCCTTCAAATTTAGTAACAGCAGCCTCCTTAAATAGGTCAAGACTATCCCAATCTCCAACGGCTATCAAATTACCATTGTCTGTGTCGCTGCCCAAAAGGATTGAAAACATATGACCGCCGTATGTACCACCAGACAATACATTTGATGGGTTTGCAGTGGCATGTTTTGCAATCTCATATTTAATGCTCATGTTTGCCATTTTTATTTCCTCCTCTTAATTTTTTACATAAAAAAAACACCCTCGAACGGATACGCAAGTGCATATCAATTCGAGAGAGCGAATATTATTTGAATTTTAATGTACCATATTTACTTGTCTTTTTTTCATTACCATTTGGATTAGAAAAATGTTTGACAGCAGATTTCTTTTCTACTTTTGTTTCAACATCTCCGCCTTGCAAAGCATATTCTCCAACAAGAATTTTAACTTCTTTTATAAGGTCTTCAGGAGAATATTTATCCATATTCTCATATAGTTTCGCAAAAGATTCATTAATAAAATTACCCTCATCGTCTTTTGCAGAAATGATTTCATATGCTTTATCAGTCAAGACTTTTTCTCTTTGAGAATGAAGTTCTTTGGCATCGGTTTCATTTTTAAAGTCTACCAACGCTGCATAATTTGAACGCATAGACTGCAACTCTGCAAATTCACTGTCAGTCAAAAATTCACGATGTAAGTTATATCTTTCGCCGTCAAAAGCAACATTATCACCATCTTTTGTATAATTCTGACCGAAAATCTTATTGCCATCCCAATTTTCATATGTAAAATGATTGTCATAAACAGCACTAATAAAATACCAATCATTGTCGGCAGATTCAAACTCGGACAAAAGCTGATATAAAGCATATCGTATATCTTCATGAGAAATCTCATATGTACGAACAATTTTTTCAAACTTCTGTTCTTCATCTTCATTATCTGAATTATCATCAAATATCTCTGCAAACTTCGTTTCAAGTTCTTCGTCTGACATTCCCTCGTATTCAAATGTCACATCTTCAGCAGTCTTACCATACTTGGCAAGCAATTCTTCAAACTTTGTCATCTTATTATTTACTCCTCCTTCCTTTGAATTATTATGAGCAATTTGCTCTTTATTGAAATTAGAAAGTGTATCTTTAAGACTCTCTAAAAGTTCAAACAATTCTTCATCTCTATTAAATTTAATAGAATTATTTTCAACACTAAAATCAGTAATATCTAATCTTGCGTTTTTCATTCCTTCTTCAATATCTTCTAAGGTATCGGGATTTTTACCCAAGCATGTCGCACCCATAATCACAACATCAGTTAATTCAAGTTCTTTTGTTGAAACATTAAAAGACATTTCATTAACTGCCAATTCAACACTAATTTTTGTACCGCCTTTTCGCTCAATTATTGAACAAGCATCGGTATATTCTCTTGGAATTGCACAATATCCATACAAAAAATTATGACCAGTCTTTTCTTCAACTTCAAACGTAGGTTTATCAGCAGTAAAACATCCAATTTGCTTTTCAAGATAAATCGGATTGCCATTATCATCAAATGTAATATCATGAGATGTAAAGTCTTTTAATGTTTCACCCGTTTTTTCATCTACATATTCCATGAAATTAGCCAAAATCGGTTTATAAGCTAACGTTTTTGAAGCTTTGGTTAATGCATCATCAGTAACATTAGAATGATTTCTATTCAAACCTGAATGCATTAACTTCACCTTACAGTAAAGCAACGAATTATCTTCAGTTTCTTCAACTTCAAAATTCGCTGGAATTTGTACTGATAATTGATACCCTGTATCTTTCGAACTGAAATTACAAGATTTATTTTTATTTAGATAAAAATTATATAAATCATCTATTGTTAAAATCTTCTTTTTCATGTGTACATCCTCCTTTCTTGATTATTGAACTCCTCAGAAAAGGGGAGTATTATATGCACAATACATTACTGTATTGAACTTTACTTTTGTCTATATCGTTTGAAAATTTTGTTGTTGTATTATTAAGAAATGTATATATCCCACTTGTTTTATCTATTAGTTGAAACCCCAATTTCGTTAATAAATTTGCTGTTTCAACATCAGAAACTTTAATAAATTTTTTGCCCATTGACATCACCGCCTTATTTATTGTTTAGGTCTTCGTCACGAGTTCGTAATCCTGCATCTGTTAAATCGGATTCATCTTTGGTATTTGAACCATCTCCACTTTGCGTATAAGAACTACTTAACGGTTGGAATTTCGTTGAAACAGACAAAATATCTTCTTCTAAGAAATTCAAAGCCATTGTTTCTTTTTCCGAAAACCCATTTAAAGAGTTTACCATTAACTTTGTTGGTAATCCATACTGTGCCGATTCCAATAAAGATTTTCTGAAATCTTCTTTTTGAAAAATACCAACTTCAAAGAATTTTACTTTACAATGGTCTTCGCCAACATAAAAACGAAGCAGTCTATTTATAATAGCTTCAATTTGTGGAATAATAGGGGACATAATAAATTCCGTATCTGCCGCTACCCCATATTTGAAAGCAGTTGAATTTGATGCGGAATTTAGATTTAATATCTGAGCACCTCCGGCACTATTCAAAATTTCTTTTGTTGCCTTTTCAACTTTTGTAACATCACTATCCGCACCACTATCAGGAAAACTAATTTCATGTAATTCACCTGGTACAATAGCCGCTGAAATATAGTCAGGAATGGCATCATTTATCATTTTGTTAAAATACTCAATCATTATTTCTGGGTCAACACTCCAGTTATCTGGTTCGTCATTACCCATAGTTTTCATCTCAAGCCATACTAACTTGTATATATTTGCAGCTTCTTGAACTGCTTGATAATCAGCCATATCCATTAAGTCAATTAAACTCAAGAAAATCGGAGTAAATGGGGGAACAACAGTCTCCCAATCCTCCGACCTGAATTTAGTACATACTGCATATTCTTCAGGCATTTGTTGATATTTGTCGCCCGAACTTTCATATGCTTTATATAATGAAGTAAATGGTTCACCATAATACTCTAGCAAATCAGCATTTTTTCTGAAGTAAGACATATCCATGGCAAATGAATATGAACCATCGGTAAATACTCCGTTGATTTTACAATAATCTGCATCTAGTGGAAGCCAAAACATACCTTCGCCTTCTGTATAATACGAACAAGCATAAAACACATCTTCTCGCATATTTACAACTGCTGATTTAAAAACCTCATATTGTATGTGCATATCATCCAACACATCTAATGTTGTTTCATATGATTGTAAAATACTATCTTTGTCATTATCTTCAACTAAACTATAATTAGGGATAACAGTATGAATACTTGTGTCTATTTGATTTGCATAATACTTACATAATCTGTAATAAATTTCTGAACGATAAAATAAATAACGTGATAAATTACGTAGATTTGCCTCATTTGAACTAACATTTTTTATATATGTCTTAACTGATTCTTTTGAATAGTTATTTATTGTTCTAAGTTTGGTATTTTTATTTTCATTCCTTAAACGTTTTAAAGCATCCATGCTTTTGTCAAATTTTTCTAAACGTTTTTTATTTTTTTCATAAAACTCTTTCATTTCTGAAATAGTTGGTTGTTGTTTATTAGGTGAGTTATTCACCTCTTCATTATTCTTCAATAAAACTCACCCTTTCTTATATTGAAGAAAATCTTTTTGCCTTCCTAATAGGAAGCATATCTACAAGATTTCCTGTTTTCGGTCGTTTCCTTTGCGTTATATTTTTTCTTCGCTCACACATAAGAGCATAAGAAGCAAGAGCACAAGTGTAACTTCTATCGTCGTGAAGTTTGTTTTCTTTTTCGGGAGTTAACATAAATGAATCCTTGCCAGACTCTCTCGGTTTACGCACCATATTCACAATTTCTTCTTTTAGGCTGTCCAAGTTCGCCAAAGCAATCCTATCTTGCCAATCTAATTTAATTGTTTTTGTATTTACTGATTGAATTTTGTCCAATTCCTTTTGGAATTGCTGGTCATATTCATCTTGTGGAAGGTTTTTTTCTTTAAGTTGTTTTTGTATATCTTCCTTTGCTTTGTTTAAAACATCTTCATCAATATCAAAAACTGTTAAATAATCTTTATTATCATACGGTGCAGTAAATGTAATTTTATCTTGATTCATTAATTCAATCATTGCTTCATACATTTCAGATTTATAACCAGCTGGATTTATAAGATGTATCTTATTTACGGCATTAGGAAACTTACTTATATATTCAGAAGAATATTCTTTATCTATAAGTCCTCTATGTGTTATTCCTGCCGAATCGACCCAATCCTCCATTAAATAATCGGCAATATTTACGCCACTACCACCTGAACCGGCATCAATATAAACACCAATAATATTACCATATCCATCTGCACCACCGTTATAATCCAATATGACTTTTTTTAAGTATTTTATTTGATCTTGTGTTTGCATTGGCGATTTAATCTTTTTACCAACATCAATAAGATTCATACAATTTACTAAACGCATTTTCTTTTCAGTCGAACCATCTGGCAATTTAGAATCATATATTTCTCCAACGAGAATAACAGAGTTATCTCGGGATCTGGCTGGGTCATATGCAATTACAAATTTCTTATCACCCGTATCATTATAAAGTAATGGTTTGTATACTCGTTCATTGCGAGTAATAACTCCACGTCTTATAATTGCATCCGAACCTGCGTCGGTTGTGAATTCACAATAATACTCTCTACGTGCTTTTTCGGGATTAGAACGCATGTCAGACTCTATCATTTCTCGTGTAAGAGCAGGTGTAGTGGGGATATTCATAATAGTAGGTTTCATAACTAAATCGCAATCAATTTGGGCTACAAAATAATCTTTATTTCCCATAATCATTTGTTTGCTAAAATCACGATACATTGTATAAAAGGGAGTGTCTGTAGAAGAAGCAGATGAAACATAAACTAATTGATTAGGAATAGGTTTAGGAATGGCTAATAATCTTGTTTGGTCTATCATATTTCCATCTTTATCAAAACCAGTAGCAAATTCGTTTTTTGTGGCACAAAAAGCCTTATAAACAGAAAGTAAATCTTGAGACAAAAAAGCACTTTCGTCAAAAATAACACATGAGGCTCGAGCGCCCCTATTACGATCGATATTCGACGAAAGCGTTCTGGAGAACGAACCATTATGTAAACTATATGTAAAACCACTTGGATTGTGTGAAAAACCATCGCCACTTGCGTTTGGAACTTCTACTTCATTTTTGAAAATATATCCAGAAGAATTTATTAATGAAGCTATTCTGTCATTCGCAATATCCTCTAATTTTTTAAAAGTTGTAGCTGATTGTTGACTGCTACCGGAAGCAATATAACAGTTCCAAGGTTGAATAGCTAACATTTGTTTTGCCATTGCAAATAAAACAATCCAAAAACTTTTACCATATGCACGAGATGCACATATCATAACTTGGGGAGTAGCCCATGACATTTGCATTAAATATGCCTGAGAATCTAACAGCTGTATATTAAAAAAATCTTTTATAAACTTAACGGGGTTTTCTTGATAATAATTTTTTTCTTCGGCAATCCTTTGAAAACCTTCCACCTTTCGAGAACTCATAGGATATATAATATCCTTATGATATATTTTTGTGTGATTTTCTATTCCCAAAAGTTCTCGAACAAATGAAGCACCATATATACATCTATTTGCAATTTCATCATTATATACAACTGGATATTTAAACTGTTCCATATAATTCTTCCTCATATTTTTCAATAGTATCCCTGTCATATCGAAACTCAGGTAGTATTTTCTTCTTCATTTTCCTTTTTCCTCCCTAATACATATGTATTAACAATGTTATCGAGGTCGCATAAATTAGCATCTTTCAATAAATTTTTATCTTGCATTGTATCTCGCAAATCTAAATTTTCTTGTAATAAAATACGAAAAGCTTCACGCAACCCATCATTCTCCTCAGTTAATGCACTTAGTTTTTTTCTTTGCTCTGCTACCATATCCGCCCATTCAGATTCATCGTTGTTCAAAGCTTTTAAAATAGCAGACATACTAATATCAGCAACTTGTTGCATACCTTTACAAGTTTCTATATTATATCCATTTATTCTTCCTTCTCTTAAATCGAGATCTTTAATTTTTTTCAATTTACCTGTCCAAGTATTTTCACCCTTTTTTGCATTCTTATTATATTTCAATGAAATACAACTATCTTGAGCCAAGTTCGTAATAATAGATGTAATTTTGCTTTTACTATCTTGTAGAGTTTTAATTGTTGCTGAATTTTTTTCAATATTGTTTATATCAGACATTAATTTAGCAACCGTATCATCTATCTTTGACTGCTGGAGAAAGCCTCTAACTATTGAAATTGCAGATGAAGTTCTCATCATATCGTCATTAGCATCTTCACTAGAATCCAATAATCCTAATAATTGCGAATATAAAAAAGGTTGATCTTCAATAGCCTCTTGTTCAAATGGATCATAATTAAGAAGACGTTTAACATCCTCTTTATTCTTTTGACAATCTTCATAAACGTCTTGCCCCAAATGCTCATTTATGATATTTACTTCAGTTTTTTCATCATCATAAACGATTTTTTCTTTATAAAAGTCCGAATCAAAAAATGTCAAACCAAGATAATTTACCATTTGAATATTTTTAATATAAGCCGACCATGCATTATGTTTTACCTTTCCGGCTATTAAATTTTCAGATTCCTGCACACTTGCGTTCCATACAGTATTTAAAAATGGTTTTTGCAAATATTTCAATGCCAAAATTACACTTTCCTTAGTCGGTTCATGTTCTTCTCCATTTTTATCTACTCTCAATGCTATTTTTCTCGCACATTCTCGACATATAGGAGTGCAAGTAGTTTCACCATACATCGGATCTGTATTCACATAGAAATGAGTTTCTCTATTTTTATGTTTTTTACACATTAAACAAAATGCAGTAGAATCATATTTTTCTATTTTTTCTTCTAACTCTTTAACTTTTTCTCTTGCTTGAGCAGCCGTTAATTTTACTGGTTGCTCAGTTTTTTTTACTGCCATAATTAACTGCTCTCCTTTAACATATTTTTTGAGGAAGTGCAGGATTTGCACCTACATAATTGCTTTTCTTCCTATATGACAAAAGAGCAGGGGACACCTACTCTTTTCTTTGTGATTGTTGTTTGTTGGGTTTTAAATAAATGCCTCATCGGCATCATCAGAGTCTTCTCGGATTACATATATTTGAGTTGTTTCACTACTTTCATGCCCCAATAACTTTTGTGCTGTTTCTAAGCTTCTGTGGTCATGACAAACAAGATTGGTCGCCCTACTCCTACGGAAGCCGTGCGGCGTACATCGTCTCCCTACGATTTCTGAAATTTCGCCAATACACCAATCGTTAAATGTTCCTTCTCCAACTTGGTGAGTTTCACCATTCTTCTGTTTGACAACAAACATATAAGGACAATCATCTTCTCCACGAACCTCAAGCCATTTCTTTAAAGCATCCATGACATCTTGTCCAAACTGAAGATGACGAACTTTTCCAACAGAACTACGTCCTTTACAACGAATTTCATGTGTTTTATATGATACAGATTCGACCTCTTGTTCTTTTCCGTTTTCATCAATGATTGTAACCATTTTTCTTTTAGGTGTATAATTTACAACTTCTTTTAACAATTGTCTTGATTCTGCTCGTCTACAACCTGTTGAATATGTAAATTTTACATACGCAAGCTTTTGCCATTCCTCACGTTCTTCTAAAACCTTACATAAGTGTTCTATTTCCTCTGGGGTTAATGGTTCTTTTGCATAAACCTTTCCTGTTTTGGGGATTTGCATCTCGGAAGTAACATAATTGCGAAATTGTGGGTAATCGTCTTCGTAAAAATTTTCAATAAATTTATTAAAAGCACTCACCGATGACTTTTTAAACTTTATTCCTGATTCTGAAAATCCTCTAACAGCAAGCCAATTTAAATATCTTAAAAATTCTTTCTTACGAATTTCTGTACAAATTTTATCATGTAAATTGTTTTTCACCCAAACGAAAAATATCCTCAATGCACTACGATAGGCAATTAAACTTTTAGGCGAAAGATGTACTTGATTATTAAGATAATCTTCTACCATATCTCGATTGAACTCATTTACTGTTAACCATTCTTCATCAGTTATTTCTTCTGATCTGTTTGCAGGTTTACCATCCATAAAAAATCACTTCCTTCCTAGATTAAAACAACAAGTTTAACTAATTTTCTTTTTGACATATGCATTTCTTAGAAATTGTTTAGAATAGTCCAATTCACCGGTTGTATTTCTGATTTTAACCCAATCAATATTATTCTGATAGAAATGTTCGATTTTCTTTTTTAACTCCAAAGACGGATTAGTCAATATATTTTCAAAATTCTCTCTGGTTAAATCGCATGGAAATAAAATAAAATAGATAAGATTATTAGATTTTAATAAAAATTCTTTTTTAAATAATTTTTGTCTATATTTTTCTTTTGATTTACTTTGAGATATAGGTTTGTTAGCATAAAACCAAGTTTTATATTCACTTAAAATACCTGCAATCTCTATGTAAATTATTTTTCCGTTTATGTGTATGACATAATCACAATTCATATTGCTTTTGTAGTTTGGGGTAAATGTCGAATACTTTACATCTCTAAAATAATCAATATTGTATTTTAGTCCCTTTTCTTTTAAATATTTAGAAAACATATATTCAAATTGACTTGTGACATGCTCATTGTCTGAAAATGTGAAGTTTATTCCACATCCTTGTTTCCCAAATGAAATATTGTATTGCTCAAATATTTCTGATAATTGTTTAGAATAATACTTCTTTGCATATTTTTCTAATGTAGAATAAGCACTCCAATTAGAATGGGCATTAATTTCTCTAGTTGTAATAAAATTTCGTCCATCGCTTCTAACAAAATCGCATATAGTGGTAATCATGTCATCAAAATCGTCTTTTGATAATTGTTTATCTATCATTGAGTCTATATTTATTTCTAATCCTAAATCCTGTTTCATTTTATTTAAAGAACCCCAGATATTACATATCATTTGAATACTTACTTGTCCATACTTATAGCCTCTAAAATCATCATACATAAGAGGTCTATCGTATTTCTTTGCCATATCTAATATTATTTCAGTACATTGTTCTTTTGTCATATGTCTTGTGTAAAGTCCAGCCCATTCTTTGAAAGTATCAATATTATTAACAGTTTTATCAGGACAATTATTTACAAACCATCGTATATTTGGCAATTTGTATTTTTTACAATTCTCACCACGAGATAAAAGATACAAATTGTTCCCAATTTGCGGATTTTCATGAATTACTTTTCTTAATCCTTCAACATATTGATCATAATACTTTACATTAGGAGTTGATAACTCATAACAATTTATCTTTGCCAATTCATCATTTAATGTTGTACCATATCTTCTAAATCTATCCAACATTGTGCTATATGTAAATGAAAAGCCGTTTTCAATTGTATATTCATTATTTTTAGGAAATCTATTATTTTTATCATAAAAATTTTTTAGTGAATCAATAATATGTTCTTTTGTTAACCCACTAGCATAATCACGATGTTGAACGTCACATGTACATAAATACATGCCATTTCTTTCAACATTTTTTCTGTATTTTGAATATTGAATACTCTTAATATTGTTACAATTAGGACAATCGCATTTTACATTAACATATACATTAGATGATTTTGGTAAATCTTTTGCTTTTACTTTTATTGTAGTTCCTTGTGGAATTACCCATTTATAGTTCTTTTTTATTCTTGGCATTATATAGCCAAGTCCTTCATAATGCGTGATTAGTCTATTATTTAATTCTATTTCAACTTCTTCATTTATCAATCCCATAAAATATCCTACCTTTCTTCCTACCATTTGATAATATATAGAATAGGGAAGAGTGGTAGGAACTCTATACAAATCGGTAGCTACTCCGACTTGCCCTATTCTAAATACGTAATTAATCGTCAATCTAATTGAATGACGACCTACTTTCATATTCTCCGTTTCATAAACGAAAAACATAACATTTCGAGCAATCAAGGAATTGAACCTCGACAAAGAAGCCATTTTGCCCATAGAAAAAGAGTGTGCAATTTCTCACACACTCTCACAATTCATATAGTTCACCAACCGAATATTTCACGAATTCTGTCCATTTCCGCAAAATATTCATCCATATGATTCAGATTGTCTCTTACTCTACCAAGTAAGTCTTTAATCTCATCGTCTCTCAAATTTGATTTAACAACAACATACTTACCGTCGTCAATATCATCAACCAACTCATCTTCATAATCTTCTTCAACTTCGTCAGCATAATCCACTTCATATACTTCCGTATTTTTATTTAAATTACAATGAATCAGTTTTGACGAGCAATCACTGAAAATATATAGTACCTCACTATCATAATTGAAATACTTACCATTTCTCTTAGCCGGTTCAACGAAAACCTCATAATCATTATTGATAGACAAAATATATTCGTCGTCATAATCAATCACGCCACTCAAACCTATCTCAAGTGATATGAAGTAAACATCATCATAACGAGCCAATTCTTTTATAATTGGTTCAATATCTTCATAATGTCCAATTACCGATATATTCTTAAATATTTTTGACTGATGATCAAGTTCAAATATAATATCATCAGCCAAAGTTTCCATATCATCTACTATGTAATTCTTCATATGTTAAAACCTCGCTATTATTCGTTAACTTCTCTCTTAAATGTTGAACTAAACTTTGCCTTTGGAATATACTTTGATGGCACGGCGATAGATTCACCAGTCTGAGGATTTCTTGCTGTTGTTGCTTCCTTGTATACTTTCTCCAACTTTACAAAACCAGTAATATCAACAACACCTTCTGTCAAAATGCCGTCCTTTATAATATCAATAACTGAACCAACAACTTCTGTTGCTGCCTTCTTTGTTACATTGTTCTTTTCTGCATATACTGCAATAATATCATTCTTTTTCATAATTAATTTTCCTTTCGTTCTTTACAATTATTCTTTTAATTTAACTCAATAGGATAGTAACAAACTACTCCATTTTTATTACACACACATACCATCTGTGATGCCTTTCCCGACAATCGTTTCTCAATCGTATATGAATCTCCACTTCCTGCAAGACTACCTCCACGAATCATTTTTATTCCATTTGTTTCATCTACTGCACAAGTATGAAGATGTCCATACGTAATTGCATATGGAATATATCCAAGATACATGCATAAGTTAGAAACACCATTCTTACTATATGCGTCCATATCGCCATGCACATTAATATAATCTTTACCTCGAATCTCCATCAAAGAAATACCGTTGTCGAAATTATTATTTAATATATGAAAATTTACTATATGTTTCAAGGATAAATTCACACCCCAAGTAATCAAATCATCCAATCTTTCATCGTGCAACGCTTCTTCTTTTTTGTCAATTCTTGAGTGGTTGCCTACAACACTTGACATATAAACTTCCGCAAAATGTTTACTCAATTCATAACAAAAAGAAGAAATCAATTCACTGGCAATTTTAATTTGCTGAATAACGTTTTCTCTATTAGTGACTTGAATTGTTTTATGAATATTTCCACTCAACATATCACCTTGCAACGAAATGAAACAGTTTTCAGAATTGTATAACTGACGTATTGCTATAATCTCGCTTAATAACTGACTTAATCTTCCCTTAGCAATATCAGAATTATAATTGCCCCAAGGAGAAGAAAAGGTTTGTCCAATGTGGAAATCACTAAGAATTACAAGTATGTCGTTATTAGAGGATATATTTACATCACCATGCTTTTTAAAATTCACTTTACCTTGCGAAAGCAATTGTTCTTCCAACAAGTCTAACTTTTGTTCCACACGGGCATCAATATAATTTTGCTTTTGCCAAGCATTTCGTTCATCTCTGAATTTTATCTTCTCACGTTCCAACTCACGCTTTTGCAACTCAATCTCTTTAAGTTGCTCACTTGACTCACTAAACTTACTTTGATTAGCATTCAGCATCTTCTGAAATGATTGAAATTTCTTACGGTATGTACTTTCTCCAAAATCATTTCCTGTCAACCGATTAATAATCGACGCTACGTCAGACCAAGTACCAATAATATCTTTTTGTGAACATATTCTATAAATTAGTTCTTCATCTGTTTCATCTTGAAGTCGTTCAAATTTAATAACGTCCACCGCCCTTACGATTACTCGTTAGCAGGAATCTCATCGTCCTGCTTAATGGTAAGAGAAATACCACTTATATGATTCCAGTCCGCCAACAACTTGTCCAATGAATATACTTTTATATCATCTTTTGTTGTTTCAGTGATTGTCATATCTTCCATGTTGATTTCCGCATTCTTTAGAGAAATCGCCTTTGTTATCTTTGCCATATCAAATTAGTCCTTTCAAATATAATTTTTTAGCCTTATCAGCATACATATCCTCGATATATACACGACCAGCACCGCCTTTTGTTCTGTAATGCCCTACAACAAAATGTGTTTCAGGGTCAATATAACCATTCGAACTTCTGACGATAATGCCATTTTTAATGAGGATATTCAATTCTTCTTTGGAAACGGGTTTAATTGCCTTTCACTTCTTTCTATTAAATTTGCCACAAGGGGCGTACATTTCTTTTGTAAGTGTGAAATGCTCAATGAAATATCACTTAATGGGGGCAGGTAGACGAATTGCACGTCTATCATAAGATAATGAGTCTTATATGCTACTTTTACACCAACCTGCTATATTTTTGCACAAAAAAAGAGCCAGTTAATATAACTGACTTTGGGATATATTTTTTTACAACAAATGTTGACAAAATAAACAAATCGGGGGTAATATCTATAATATAAGATAAAATATTTGTATCAAAAATTTTTGTGTTGACCATAAAGGAAGAGAGTACTATACTGAATTTAACGACTGTTCTAACAATCTCCTCCAATGTGGGATTTGTATAAAGTGAAAGGATGGGATATTAATGGTAGAACTTTTTTCAGTGGCTTTAAATTTTAACTCAGCCACACAAATTGCAGCATTATTCTTCATAATTATATTCCTTTTTGGAGTGACAATTATTATTTATCTGATTGTTAAATGTTTCTGTAAGCTCATAACATCATTTACAAAAGTAGATATTTCAGGAAAACATAAACGAACAAAATTTAAAACTCGGTTTCGTAGATAAAGGGGAAATATTCTCCCTTTTATTTTTTACATTCATCAATCCAACAAATGCTTTACTATGAACACAAAAATAGGTCTTCACCTTACAAAAACAAAATCGTACCAATATTCAGTCATAATTTACTATAGTCTGAGCAATAAGGAGCTACCTCATTACTTCCATAGCAATGCATTAAGCATCAAGAATAAAGAGGGCTGATTACCTCTATCTTTCACCCATGTCATTCAGAAAAGATTTTTTGTTTTATAAATTTCTTCTATTATATGTGTTTTATTTTAATGTCGATTTGGGCTACTCAGACGATAAACAGGACTTATACACACATTTCTGCGTATCAACGACACAATTGGTTTATTTGGATTTTCTCTACAATCTTGCACAGTTCCACCTGCCAAGCCTCAAGATTCTTCTCACTGAGCGTCTATTACACCAACGTCCTGAAATCTACTTTTTGCTGCGATAATGTTTTGCACTTATATTTGTTATTGACAGTTTCCGTCTACTTAATATATCTCACAATATATCGAAAGCACCAGCATAAAAGTATCCTTCTATGTCAATACTCAACATTCATATAATCTCGGCATGGTGACTAACCAATCTACACCGAGTTATTTTGTGCCCATAACAAAGCATTTGTTGGATTATTTTTACGTTATGTGCCAACAAGACATAATAGCCAAGTCGGCACATAACGATATTTTCAGTTACTTTGCTACCCATATCTTATATATACACACATAAAAATGCTTGTAAATGGCTTAGGTATGCGAAAAAGTAGAATTTTCTATTTCGCTACTTTTCGATATTTATATGCATTATTACGTTTTCGATATTTTTCCTTAGCATTTGCACATTTCTCACAATACATTTTCTTATTATTAGTGCGTACAATCATATCTCCACATAGTTTGCATCGAATATAACCTTTTCTTGAATTTTGAGGTAATCCATAATATCTTTTTTGATATTTCATTAACTCTCCTTCTAAGGTTTTATTAATGTAACCTACATAGAAGTGGTCTTCTGTCATAAAATCATATATGTTATTTAATTTTGTTTTATCCTCAAAATCTTCAATTAACTTGCAATTATCAAAAGCTTTTCTTAAAAATTCTTCAATTATTTTTTTATATTTAACCCAACTTAAAGACATTTTTTCTTTTTGTAATTTAATCTTTAAATTATTAGCATTATCCATTGCGTTATCAATGATTGCTGTTAATTCTGAAGAATCCATATCCACTCCATGTAAATAATCATAATACAATTTTTTAGGGGTTTTAAGCAAATTCATATATTGTTCAGACAAAATAACATTTTTATCAAAATATCGAGTATATAGGTTATTAATTTTTTGACGTATGATAGATTGCCAGTCTCCATCTTTTGTCATAACTTTATAATAACGATATTCAACAGATGACCATATATCAAATACTTGTCCTATCTCTGTATTTAATATATTCGGAGCAACAGAAAATGTAATATGTTTCTTGTATGTACGTCTTTTATTCTCTGAATGCCATATTGAATCACAAAAATTTGTGAAAATCTCATCTTTTTTAGAGAAATTGGCACTCTTATAATCTTCAATTATTTCATAAAGATAAATATCGTCACAACTGTAAATATGAATCACCTACCTCAAATTCATAATACTTACCAAGGTATTCATATGCACCGTCCGTATAATATGGAACTTCACGGATAGAGATATTTTTCTTTGGATTAGTATTATTTTTCAAATTTTCAATAATATATTCTCCGTAAGCAGACCACGCAAATGATTTACTGATTGAAAAAGAATTGTATGAAGTTTTTATAACATAATTTGCAATTGTCTCTTCATCAATACCAAGTTCTTTTGATAAACTGTCTTTAAAACTATCAATAACTGAATTCAAATCGAAATCTTCATTTTTCAAATTCATATGTCTACGCATTGTCTCGGCATATTCATTAATGTATTTACGGCATATCTTTATTACTTTTTTATCAGATAAATCAATATCATTATTAACAATTAAGCATCGAGTATCAACTAAGTCTGACAAACAATTATCCCATAGAATATTATGTTTTTCCCAACTACATATGTAATCACATAATTCATTCATAGGGGAAGGGGAATGATATGCGTTTAAAGGGAGTTTATCATCAGGTGATTTATTTTTATTCTTTTCGACTATAGAAAAGTATGTTTTTAATTTTTTTGGATAATTATATAATAGAAAATAGGGAAGTTGTTTTAAATATTTACGAAGACCTTTATTCATATGCCAACGAAAACCAGTTTTTAGGAAATCAATTTCTTTGCCTTGGAAAATTCGCAACAAAGAACAATAATCTGAGTATAATTGCTTAACTTCATCGTTCGTGGTGTATTTATTCTCAATTCCGGTAACAACATTTGTAATTTCACCTATACGATTATCACGTGTCATTACCTCATATTCAATAAGATTCTCTTTTGTATATGGCTTTGATTTTGCCGTGATTTTATCTTCAATATCTAAAATAATTAACTTGTCAATTTTAGAATTTATGATAATAGGGTCATTACATAGTAAGAAAATATCTCCGTCAAAGTCAGCTCCGCCTTGTTGAGGTGCTGAAATATCATACATATTAAACATTACAACATCTTGATCTTGAAAATGTCTAAACCATTTATTGACAATATCATTACGAACAATTTTTATCTTATTAACTTCAGAAGGATCTACCAATGGAGAACGAAATGACACGCAATCACCTTGTTCAAAATTAGCACTATAAAATTCTCTTTCGTTTAAACAACCAACTGGAGTTAATCCTACTGCATATTGTAAATATCCAATCATATCTCCGATACCAGTATGATAAAATCCTGAACAATATATTTTCCCAACCTTTGCCTCATCAATGGCTTTCTTTAATTTTCTGTAAATGAACTGTTTGATAGCTGGATCTTTTAACATAACATCATTAATTAACGCAGCCTCAAGATACTTGCTGTCGGGTTCATAATTTTCAGTATCGTTTACACCCATAAATTTATATGTATAAAATTTATCACCTTTTATAATCTTCTCAAATAAAGATGTAGTGTATTGAGCCATCTCAATAATTTTGCCTTTATTATCGTCATCTAAAATATCATATTCTTTTTTATTTTTGTTTTCATAAGCCTCAATATATTTAGGATTCCACAAATCTAAACACTGAAGATATTGAAAATTCATTCTAGTATATTTATTTAAATGTTTAACATGATGACTATATTTACTTATCCCAAGTTTAAAATGGTATTTGGCTATTGTTTGCATATATTTCTCCCATGCATTATTACCATATTTAGATTTAAAAATTTTGTGACCTTTGAACATAGAAATATTCCAAATACAATCTATATCCTCAATATTATGTTTGCAACCATAAATATCAGTAATAAACTCATATCCCCATTCTTTCAAAATTTCACGGAATGGCACATATACAGAATAACCTTTTATAAAAGGTAGTCTCACTTGAGTTCCTATGACAGTATAATCTAAATTCAACTGTTTACTTATCTCTTGTGTAAATTCTAATTCGTGACAACCGCATCCATCAAAAGGGGATAGATTAATATCTCTATAACCTTCTTCTATTTCACGAGAAATATAAGATTTTATTTCGCCGGTAGCTTTATCCGTAAACTCTTTCTTTTTTTCTACAACATATTTGATTAACTGGTTAGAAAGAGTTTTTTCGTATTCACCAATTATCACGATATTAGGCATATATCCTTCAATAAGAGTACAAGAACTAAATGGTAGACATCTTTGAGCTTCATACTTTGAAATGACACATTCGTCAATGGGGATATCCATTTGAGTAATCATATATAACTCTTCAAAAATTTCATCACAAACAAAAGCTGTGATTCCATCTTTCCCCTGAGAAGCCGATTTACCAAAACGATTATAGTGAATTCCATTAAGATAAAACCCTTCATCTAAAATTTTCTTTAATTCTTTTTCTGTTTTAGGGTTCTTTTTGGCTACAATTAATACCATTTCGGATATATGGGACGAAGTATATCCTCGTAATCTTTTTATTTGATCAAATATTATTGAATCACCTTGTTTTATAAGATATTCATTTGACATAGCTTCGTTTTTATCAATTTTAACATCATATTCTTGTTTAATAATCTCCCTTATAGGAAGTTTCATCATTGTGTATTGAATCTTAGTTATAACCAACCATCACCTTTCGTATGTTATAATTATTTATTTTTGTTGTCACGAACTCTAAATGTTTGCCTTTCACAATATTTATTAAAACTTTCATCTGATCTTATGTTGTCAGCAATATAAGATCGAGAGTGAATGTCTCCGTTCTTCATTCCCCAATTTGTAAATTTTATTTCTCCTGCGTATTCAGCAGGATCTGGTATGTATCTATCTGTTATCATGTGTTATTTGTATTTTCCTTTCTTAATTACATAATTTTCTTGATTTTTACTTAGACAAATGATATAATTGTAATTGTCTAGATATTTTTTGAGTTGTTTGCCATATTCCTCCTGCCGGATAAAGGAGGAACTTAATGACGATATGTCGAGACATATTATATTTGATATTGCAAATCCTAAGATTTGCGAACAATCATATTTATATAACATTGTTAACCTTGTGCACACTTACAATGTTTCTGATTATTTGCAAATTTCATCATAGAAACAACATAGACGGGACTTGCAATATCGAATATAATCACGGTGACATTCACTTTTCTTTTAAGTACAAGTGTCGTCACTAAGAAGGGAGTCTCCGTATTTATTTACGGAGGCTTTCTTTGGTTGTTGGAATAGGGAATAGAGGATACATTTATATATTCTCCATATGGATTAATTGAAAATTAATAATTTTAAGCCGCAAATGGATTTGTTTCTCCATTGTTGGTTATTAAGCCCAAGTTAATTTATCCCAGGCAAACTTATGTTTCTTATGACAATATTTTTCAATCATATTGAAAAATTTCAAATATGCCGAATGATTCAAACGATTAATTGCAAACTCAACACACTTATTTGCATTAGCCTTACTATTTTCCAATATAGAAATATACTTGTGAATTAAGGTATGACAATTAGGGCATAAACAAGAAATATTTGTCCAAGAATTATTCCCACCATTTTGCAAAGGTAAAATATGATGCACTTCCAACATATCACCAAGTTCTAATTCACAAATATCACATTCTCCATTATGAAGGGATACAATATCTTGTTTTAAATCTTGTATTTCTCGTCTATAATTTTTAATTTTATTATTTCGAAATTTCTTTATTTCTTTTTCTTGGACAGACCTAATTCTTACAATTTCTACAATCAGATGTTTCTTTTTACTTTCAGAACAATAACGTTCTCTTTTATCAATATTGGACATAAGAAATGACAACAACGCATCATCATCATTTTCATATTTACGTATATCAACCATAACGGTAGATAAACCAAGTTCTTTTGCTGCCCTTACTCGTTGATGTCCTGATACGATAATCATATCTTTTGTAACGACAATAGGTTCAATTATTCCTGATGTTTTGATTGATTCCTTAAATGCTTCCCATGCATCGCCAGTCATATCATCAAAAAATTCATTGTTTCTTGGATGTGGTTTCAGTTCATTAATATTAAGTTGTTGCATAATAATTTTCCTTTCTTATTTACGTTAGTGGATGTGTTACATTTATATATTCTCCTTGTATTTTTGCAAAAAGAACGAAATTAATGTATGATATTTATTTATATCATGTATCACAACCTTTCTTAATATATTATTCTCCATGAGAAAATGAATTTTGATTAATCTTTATAATTGCCGGTCAACTCGCCGAAAGATTCAACATTGTAAATTTGCAACATTTTATGAATTGCCCATTCAATCTCTTGCTCATAACCCTCTTTATTAAGGACATATATATTTGGCGTATTTTGCGGTGGTTGGGAGGGGACTGGTTGAATACTTCCGACTTCTTTCTTTATGAGAAGTGGTTGTCTATCATCAACTTTAGAAGTTAAATATGAAAGACATTGATTAAGAGTATCTTTTGACATTGACAAATCTTTAGCCATAGATTGTATGCTTTTCCAAAAAGCTTCTGGTCGAGTTTCGGGATTGTACATAGTTTCCTCATTACCATTTTTCTTTGGACGGATATATATGTATGAGTTAATATAAAGAAATGCCATTAATATATTCTCTTTATTAATACTCGATTCGCCCATCATTATAAAATCCAATTGAGATGAAGTGATTTTTGAAAAATTTTCAGTTGCATCAAAATTTTCTGGAATGATTTTGATTTCTATTCCCGTATCATATCCAATAGAATCTAAATCTTGTTTTACTTCAATCATTTTGTTGTTAATCATATATTCCAATACATCCAAAATATCATGAAAAGCTTTTGGTTTTCGTTTTGTAGTCTTGTAACCATAAAACTCTAATATTTTTCGTATGGTTATCCAGCTAAAATCTTCGTATGACCTATATCTGTCTATGAGAATATACGTAATGTAAAATTTTCGACTTATTCCGTATTTTGTTTTTATATTTCCTTGTACATAATCATTGGGGAAACGAGTAAAATATTCTGATTTAGTATTCATGAATTTTCTCCTTTGTTTAATATTCTATATTTTGGCAATAAACTCTACGAGAGTTCGGGAAAGGCTACTCTGTTGTACGTCAATTTTTTTGAAATGCGAATTTTGAGGCTACTCTGGTGTACGTCAACTGAACTGAAAGAAGATATACAACAGTTTAAGAAGACAGACTATTACGAGTGGAATTTCGCATAGCTCAATTCTCACTCGTTGAATTACATTTTTTGTTGTGTTATGTCTTGTATGAAATAGTCTTTTTTAAATCTTATCTTATTGAATTAAATCTTATCTTCTATATATGTTATTCTCTGTTTAATCGGAGGTCTATCAAATAATGTTTCTCTCTTAAAGTTTTTGATTTGTTCTTCTGTTTGTAATCCATATTTAATCAGACTACTATCTATAAGTAATGTTAGTGCATCTCTTAGTTGAGTATGATGTTCTATTGCGTCCATTGGATAACATTCATCTTTGAGTAAATTATTTTCATAGCAATAATCTTCATGAATTTGATTTATATCTACGTCATATGTATCTTCAAGTTCTTTATAGATATTTGAATACAACTCACTTCTCGTGCAATCAAAGTATTCCATAAGCATTTTGTATTTAGGAGCAATCTTCTTATACCATGCTGATGGATATCTTCTTGATGATAGATAACGATTAGTTTGAGTTTGTTCTATCTTTTCTAATCTTTCAGTTATAGGTTGTAATGCAACGGTTATTGCATTTGAGATACTTTCAGCTAAGAATTCAGCGTTTATATCATTCGTAGACTTCTTATCTATGAATACAGATGCTAATACATCTGCACATTTATCTTGATATAATTCTAATTTTGTTGCTAATTCTGGTTGAGTTTGTTTCATCTTTGGCGTAATGTTTATTTTTGCTAATGCAATAGGGAGTTTTCGTTGAGAAATGCAATAAGTATCTTGGTTATTTGAAAAGGAGTGGTCTTTTTTAATCACCCCTTCATTTTCATTCGTAGGGATATTAAAAATAGTGATACCTTTTGAGATTACAGAATCTTCAATCCATTTCTCACGTCTTCTACGAATTGAGTCTTTATCTTTAAATCCTATACCTTTTAGAACTGCATTGATAGAAGTATATACTTCGCCGGTTGCATTGTCTTGAACTGCAATGAGTTCATCTCCATAAAAATCAAAATTTGTTGTTTCTAATGCTGTGTTTTTCATAATATCATTCTCCTTTGTTTTCGTTTTGGCACAATTCCATTGCAAGAGTGTCAAATATATTCTTTGTTACCGTATTATTCTCCGTTTGAAGATTAAGTTTTCTATTAAAATTATTTATATACATAATTAAACTTAACTTCAATAATTCTAATCGACTAATTTTGTTGTATTCGCAAATATAATCAATAGAATCTTTGTACTCCTTTGGAAAAATGTAATTAAATATATCATGTATTTCATTTAATTGTTCAGCCGCCTTGTTGGTTGTGTTTATATATTCTTTTAATAATTGGTTATAATCATTATTAGAAGGAACAGGATTTTCCATATAGTTAGAAAAAATAATATTTGCAAATTTATGTATGTTTTCAATTTCTTTTTCGATTTGTTGTGAAGAAGGAAAGTTAAAATCAAAATATGAATTGTTTAAATACTCTAAATATAAATCAATATAAGCTTTATCAAACCATTCATGCTTAGAGTCATTTCCGCTTATATTATAATTTTTAAAATATTCTTTAAAATTTTTTTCGATGTCTAACGTATTCATACATAAAGGCGAAGCATATAAATACATTATTTTTGTTTTTGATGGAATTAGTTGTCGATTAATTTGTTGCAATCTTTGATATAAATTTTGTGTAATTCCAATTTTACATTGGGCAGTGTCACATATCATCAAATATACAAAACCATACGATTTAGAACATTTCGTAATATGAGGACACTTTTGATATTCTTTTTTTGAATAAATAGATAGTTCTTGTGGGAGTAATTTTGTCATGTGAGTATTTGTCAATGATGATATAGTATTTAATTTTGTTTCTTTGATTGTTTTCATAATAATCTCCTTCGTATTAATTTTGTTTGATTAGGTTTCTATTTATATATTCTCTTTTGTTATTTTTCATTTTGTATAATGTTTTGCATTAAAGAATTGATTATGAAGATAAATTATATTTTCTTCACAATATAGGATTAAGAAACATCAAAATTCATTTTTGTCAGATTTTCTTTGCAAATTTGACTGAGTTTCTTCCTATCTATATAGTGTTTTATATATGGGCGGGTTGGGACACATATTTATATTCTCTGTTTAGGTGATTGACATATGAAATGAATTTTGATACAATTATTGTAAATAAATGATTTTGTGTGGAGGTGTATATATTATGGGGAAGAAACGAAGAAAAAGAAGAAAAATGAATAAAGCTCAGAAAAGAGCATGCGTATTACCGGAAATTAATAGACCAAAGAATAGAAAACCAAAACAAAGACCAAATCCATTGTTCTTTTGTGAAAAACGACATTTTGAAATAGATAGTATGATAGCAAAGGGAACGGCAATTTTTGTTGGAGAACATCAATGTGTAAGTCAAGAAATTAAAGTTATCAATTTTGATGGAATATTAATCAATGATAATGGCGAAAATATTTCTGTTCCTCTTAAACGATGTATAATGTGCGGTAAAACCATTATACAACCAAGTGTAATGAAAGAAATATGTGAAAATAATAGTTTTAGTTTGTATCATTTTATGGGAGCACATCATGGGGAAGAATTTAATAAAGTAAATACAAAAATTCATGATATAACACCTAAACATTTTCTGACAAGAACAAGTATAGGTAAGTTATGTGTAAAAGATGGACATAAACTAACTGACATAAAGGCAAGGATTAAAGTTTTATCTTCAAACGGTCAAGTGAATGAAGTTATAATTCCTGCCGCTCATTGTGAGAGATGTGATAAATATTATATCTTAGAAAGCCATTATCAAATGGTAAAAAGACAAGGAGTTATTATTTGCAAGGTGGTAGAAGAAAAGTTTTGGCGTAGAGATAACAATGGGATATCTTATAGTAATTTGAATAAAGAATCAGTTCTACATATAATGGGCTATAATGTAAGTGAAGTAATAGGATTAACTTCAATACAACGACACAGAATATTGGAAATGATTGTTGATGAACATATATTAAGCCGTATGGAGATATGTAATCACCTTGATTGGCTTATTGAGAGGAATTCTTATAGAGACAATTTCAAATATGCGATAGAGAAATGGACAGATGATAGGGAATATATTGCAAATTATAATACAAAAGATATGAAAATTGTGGATGTGGGAATTGTTACAAGAAGGACGTATAAAAAGCAATGATTTGATAGAAATTTGTTTGTGATTGCAATGGGATTGAATTAAAGACTTTCGTAGAAATACGAAGGTCTTTTTTTGTTGCATTTTTATATGTAATTTTAGTATCGGAGTGTAGATGAGTGATTTTTGTGGATTTTATTGGGTTTTGTAGTGTGGGAGTTGGTTGTGAAATGGGAATTTGGGATTTTTGTATCGCATTTTTTTGAGGTTGTGGCGGTGTTTTTTTGTTTGATTTTTCTTGGGTTTTTCGATAAGGGGGACGATTTTAAATTTTTGATGTGTGATGTGTAATTTTTGTTGTGTTATTTGGGGTTTGGTGGGTTTTGTGTTTTTGTGGTTAGTGTGTAAGTTGACTACATATACAGATATAGGAAAAATGGGACTTGCCGACTTGTTTTTTGTACCCCCTCCATAACTCTTCATAAAATACGCTTTTTCCGCATACCTATGCGGATTTGACTTAATTTTATTATCTGATATAGTCATAATTGTCAAAGGGAAAAGGATAAAAAAGAATAGGAGATACACTGACAGTATATTAAATTCAATCTGTCAGCGCCGATAATATCGGTTTAATGTTATCTGTATTTATTCAATTTTTGTTTTTTTCAAAGTATAGTTAAGTAGCTATGCGAGGATTATATGTATAATCCGTTTTGACTGCTCATTGATAATTAAATAGGTAACAGAAGCAGATACTACTTTTTTATCTTTCCGCTCGGAACAACACAAAAAGCAAGTCTGATAATACGATACTTTTGTTACAAGTTTATATATAAAGGGTGCGGGAGTCCTCAAAATCCCGTTGACTATGTAACGGCGGTTATATAGTTACGCTTTAAATATTTTAATATTTTGAGCGTGTGAGGGTGAAAATCCTTTATTTCAAGTTTTGGTAATTCTTGAGATACCGGTAGCAACGAAATCCGGCACAAAGCGTTATAAAGTGGGAGTACGTTTTAACGCAATACAAAATTAAACGACTGTAAAAATTACCGTATTAAACTAACTTGCACATCAGAGGTGTGAGCGGTTACAAGTCCGCATAAATAGTGAGTAGTACAATAACAATATCAAAATATAAGTAAGCACCTACTGCTCAGTGTAGGAGAAGGAGAAAATCATGAAAAAGACTAACAAAACAACTAAAGTATCATTCAATAACTTTACAGATGAACTACGAGGCTACTTGCACGCTTTTCAGCCTGCTCTTGTGACACTTGCAAAGTCGGACGCAAAGTTTAAAGTTGAGCGTAAGGCTCTACTTGAGAAAAGGGACGCAATACTTGCACAACGTGAGCAAGATATTAATAATGGTATCAGTGTAGATGACGCTATACGTGAAAATAGTATCATTGACCTTGAAACTAAAATCAAAAAACTTGAAAACGCACATAAAGAAGAAGTAAAGCCTCTAAACGAAGATATAAAGAAGTGCTACGCCTTCATTCCGGAAGGTTTATATGATGCGTATAAGATTAAAATTATTGAGAACAATGAAACGTCATTTCTTGAAAAGTTTGACGAGTTCTTGTTGAACATAGGTATAGAATGTGGTTCAAAAGCTGTAAGAGCATGGAGTCGTAAGTTGAGTACCAATATAGGTGCAGCATGTACATCAACAGCAACAATCGCAAAAGCTGAACAAAAGGGTGAAGAATACCGACTAACGAGAGCAATGAGTAAGACAATGTTTAGTAAGTTGTTCATGTCAACATTCATTGACCTATTCATCAAGTAATAGGTTTACCATTCAAGGGTGTATGCTATCAAGTGTACACCCTTTTTCTGTATACGCGGTAAAAGTCCACGTACTGATGAGGCATGAGCCGAAACAGAGAGAATATATAATAGAAGAAGATAATTCTAAGGAGGAGTTTTATTATGAAAAAATATAAATGTAGAGAATGTCAGGGCAACTGCATGGGTTGCTTCTATACGGATATGTGCTCACAATGGCTCGATGAGTCACCATATGAGCCATATTATGAGGTGTCAGACCATGCCTCGATGGCTCTATGCGAGGGAAGGCACTCAATACCGCAAGCGGAAGATGGCTCAATCTTTGGGAACACCATCAATCCGCTTGACACTCAAGGACTTTATGCCGAGGCAGAGTCTAAGCTCAAAGCCCTTGACATCAAGTCGCTTGACTTGTATGTCACCGGCTTAACAGTAGCTTTAATCTCGGTGCTGAACGCTTGCCGTCAACTTGGTATAGTGGTAACACTGTACCATTATGACCGTGAAGAGGGTAACTATTGTCCGCAAAAGGTATTATGAGGAGGTGACAATATTATGAACACATGGAAGAAGGACACGAAAACTCTATGCAGAGATTTCTGTGTAGACTATAACACAATAGTAAACAAGGTTGAGTCGTATGTATCTACACATACTCAACCCAGACACTATAGTCATGATTATGACTATAAGTATGATGTTGCTGTACGTTTTGTACGAGCAATGATATAAGTAGGAGGAGTTTTTATGTATGAAGTAAAAGACAAAAATAAGTTACTTTTGTTTAGTAATAAAAAAGATGCAGATAATTATAAAGATTATCTATCAAATGGCTTAAAATGTATCTCACAAAAAGACAGAACCTATTGTTTTAACAATGGTGCACGATTAATTGATGTATCATTGTATGGAACAAACAATGAAAAATTTGTTTTACATTACAACAATAAATGTATTGTAAGTAAGACATTACAGAAAAAGTATATTAAAGTGTTAGGAGGAACAAACTATGAACATGAGGAAAAAATTATCAATTATCTTAACTATAATATTGCTATTCATTGCATTTTGCTCAACAGCAGAGGCAATGATAACCTTGCCATTTGGATATTACACTCATAATGGCTTTAAAATTGTTTATACCACTAAAGCGGTATGTACAGGTGTAAATACTCTTATGACTCGTGATGGTCAAATATGGGAGTATGAGAATAACAATTTTGTAATAGGTGATAAGTACCGCATTACATTCAGTGATAACGGTACGGAGGATGATAAGACGGATGATAAGATATTATCCGTCCAAAAGTGTCATTGAGATGTTTAAGTATATAGTTCATGCTATATATTTTTACATAAAAAAATAGCCTTGTACTATCACTACAAGACTATTTAATATCAATGAAAGGCGGTGGATTGCGATGCTAACTCCGGAAGGATATATTGGCGATTACGATGGAAGACTCTATAGCACTGAGAATGAAGCTCGTGAAGCCGATCCTCGCAATTAACCAAAAAGCCATCAGAGTGAGATACCATCAATATCTCTGATGGTCTTTTATTGATATTAATATAATAGCACAATAATTATCATATGTCAAGCTTTTATGGAGGTGAAATACAATGAGAACTCAAATAGATGTTCGTAAGTTCCAACGGAAACTGCGAGCGAATGGCTACACCTTGCACCATATGCGAGGTAGTCATCAAATATACCGAAACGGAAACAGCGAAACTATTGTCATAAACAACAAGTTAAATGCAATGGTAGCTAAAAGACTTGTAAAGGAGTTCAATTTGCAATGAAAAAGAGAATATACAAGTATCTGACCGAATGCCTAAGAGAAATCATAGGCATTTTTGAATATTTAGAAGGGAGATGGTGAAATGCTCAAAGAAAAAGCATTACGTATCATCAAGGCAGAGTTCAAAGAATATAAGCAACGTATTCTCACGAACTTGTCGAAAGAATATATCTTTGAGATTGCATATCAGATATATGTAAAATCTCGAATATATGATTTTTTGATTAAAGGTTGGGAATATCCAAGCGAAATTTATGAGATTATTATATCTTTGCATAAGCACAAGATAAATATCTTAGAATTACTATATTCGTATTTCCTGAAATATGAATATACAGATGTTGAAGATTGGCAAAATATGCAGGAATGGATAAAAGAATGTTTGAAGAAAGAAGGGAACTTAAATGACAAATAAAGAAAAGGAATTAATCAAAGATAATCTAAGAGCATACAATGCAAATTTTAAATACATAAAAATTGTTTCGGCTGACTATGGAGACGGTTTTTATGTTTTCACAAGCGAAGAACGTTTTAAATCAGGCAGTTGGACTCAATATTGTTATAATATTGATTACCTAAATGGTTGGTTATATGGAGCGGTACAAGCAATTCATAAAAGATGTGGTGAGAGAAAGGAACTGTGATGAATATGTACACATTAGAGTCATTAAAAGAAATTAACAATAGATTTTGCAGAAGTCATGAAATGACAGAATATGATGTAGAAAAGGTAAATGAATATGTTGAACTGATTGAAAATTCTCGTTCAAAATTAGAATCTAAAATAGGAGATATGATACAGTACACAAATGAATATGGAGAATATTTTGAAAAAGCTCATATTGACGAAATATATGAAGATGGAGAATTGTATATATGTGAGCGCCCATATGTTCCATTTGTCGGAATAAATGAAAATAATAATGGAATTAGTTGTAGTACATCAGGTGGAGCTTGGGAATATCTATCAAAAGAAAAACTCACGTATGTAGGAAAAAGTAAAAAGCGATTTTGTGTTTGGGGTAATTGTGGTGCTTGTGCAGATGGAGCTGTTGAATTTGAGGCAGATGTAAATGTATGGTCTTATACTTCAAGCGAAAATAAATTTATCAGCAAGATAACTGGAAACCTATACACTACTAAAGAGTTTAATAGAATGATAATCCACTATTATGCAAATGAATACGGACAACCCAAAGATGGTAGTGAATATATTTATTTTGGAAGGCTAAACAACGGTGTATGGAAATCGGATAAAGAACTACAAGCATGGTTGAGAACATTTAGAGCAGAAGTGTTTGAATGGGGGAAGAATGGCATGTTTGTTTGGTACTGGAAAAATGAAGATCATCACGTTACTCCAACGGAATTTGATAATTTAAAGTTGCCGGAAGATACAATATTAAAAAATGCAAGAATTCTTAGATGCAAAAGAAAGTATGATGAAGATACACATACAGTCCACACTTACTATGTATGGTATTGGGATGAACCAGATAAAGATTTTTACAAAGCAGCTGAAGAACAAAATAAAATAAGAAAAAAATTCTATACTCTCGGTTGGCATATTCCTCAAAATCAACTTGCAATAAAAGAATTTGAACTTGGAAAAGCACAACCAATTAATTTGGATTTTATTAAGGGTTGATTAGTAATTAATAAGGAGGTAAGGGAAATGAGAAAATACATAGTTCATTACGGATATGGGAACAGGGCATATACAGATACTCGTAATGCACGAGTGTTGTGTAGAATGTACGGCGAAAATGTAACAGTAACAACAGTACAAGGCAAGTTTATATGTAGAGGAATTATCAACTATGACGGCACTGTAACTGTTTGTACAATAGAGTGACGAAAGAGATATTTCAATGGGAGGTTTGAATAATGATTGATATATTAGAAAATAAACAATACATAACAGATATTAATAGCAAATGGACTTTCTTTAAATTTCCCAATGGAAAAGAAGATAGAGTTGCTACAAATATAAAATTAATAGATGATTTGCTTGATTATTTTCGTAACGAGTACAGATTTTATAAAAGAATGTATGAGGAATTAAAAGGTATATCCAATAAAAAATGCGAAGAAATCAGCAAACTTCCTTATCATACGGAAGAAGAAATAATACATGCGACATTATTTAAAGATATAGACATGAGGATTGATAATGAAAAATATAAAGAAAAATTGTATGAAGTAAGTGGTATAAGTTCCGTAACAAATAATGCATGTGATATGATGGTGTTCTATCAAATAAAAGTAACACGACTTTTAGAAATGAAGATTTGGAGGTAAACGAAATGCGAGTTAAAACAAAAAAACAAGCAGTGATTAGGACAATATATAACAATTATAATTTATGGGAGGATTATAAGGATGGCGCAATAGAAACACTCAAAGCTAATGATATTACGATAACAGATAGTGCAATATGGGAAGAAATATACAATCAAAATGAATACGATTGGATTGCAATAAAAGATGATTTGGAACGATTTTTTAATGGTGAAAGTACATGGATTTTGCAAGGGACTTGCGGACGTTGGAATGGTAATCATAAAGCTGGAATGATATTTGGAGATTTTGAGGTGATGATCAATAAAGCGGCAAAAGATTGTGATTATATTCACCTGTATGATAAAAACGGTCGGCTTTACTTAAAGTGTTCACATCATGATGGAACTAATTATTATGAAATAAAAAAAGTTACAGATAAAGGTGTTGAGTATTTGGCAAACTGGGAAGATAATTGGGATGACAATAGAACAGAACAATATGTTCATAATCAAATTATGGAAAGATATTCAGTCTTACCTCATTTTGTACATGAAGTATACGGTTGCCCAAAGATTGAGTGGAAGAAAAAAGAAAAGGATATTGTAGAAATGGAGGAGTAAATATGTACAGTCTTAATCAAAAATTTAAAATCAATTTAGAAGTTGCAGATAGATTTATAAAGGACTATTTAAAAGCAGGTTACGATGTAGAAATCATAGAAAACACATTAAATGATGCGGTGTTCATTACAGCGAATAATTATTTTATTATGATTATACCGCATCATTTGAATTGTTGGTGTGATGAGTTGTATATGACAATTACAGACAGTGCAGAACTGTTTTATACTGAGTTAAAGAAATGGAAAAATTAAGGAGTATGTATAACTATGAGTATATCAGATGCAATGTACAACAATATGTTAGAGGAGAAGAGACAAGCAGTTTTAAGAAGCGAATATAAAAGTATAAGAGCTTGTCCTCTAAAAGAAGTTAATGGACGTGTTGACAATTACACAGAGGAGCAAGCTAAAACATTGCTGAAAATGATGATATTTGACAGAAGATAAGAATTGAACGGAGGATTAAAATGTTAGAAAAGTTAATTGATAAAGCTAAGAACGCAATGAAAGAAGCTTTAGTATATGCAGAAAAGATTACAGATGGTCGCACTATGTCAGAAAAGACAAATATACTCAATGCAAACTATTATATGGCTCAATTCCATGCCTATTTGGAGTTGATAGAGGATATTGACTTAGATACATTTGTAAAACTTGATGAAGAAACAATGAAAGACGGAGATAGAGTATTGGAACGTATCGGCAGATTGTATTAATTGAAACGACAATTTCAGACGATATAAAGGATGATGATATTATGAGAACTTTATTTTTTGAACAAATAACTGATGATAGGTTTGACAGCAATATCAAAGAATTGCTTGAAAAAAGAATTAAAAAAATAAAAGAACTGCTGGATATAGAAGGTGTAGAAGTTATTGTATCTGATATAAGGAATATACATTTTGATGAATATACGGAGTATAAATCAGATGGAAGTATTTTTTATCAAGTGAGTCCGAATAATCAGTGTAGGTGTAATTTTCAAGTAAGAAAAACAACACGAAAAGTAACATGGAACGATATTTATGGTCTTATAAATAGCGTTAAAGCAACACACTATACTTTGAGATAATTAAGAGAAAGGCGGTTAATATTATGTCAGTTGATTGGGGTTATTTTGATAAATTTGAATGGGCAGATGAGAAATATTTGCCTTGTCGGGGAGAAGGAGAAACGAAAGCAACACAAATTGTAACAGCTATAAATAAATTGGTTTATAAGTGGTATAATGACGGCGATGTGTTTGATAACACACATTATCTTGTTGGTTGGTGGAACAACCTATCATCTTATGCGAATTGGTTGGAACACCATACAGATAAAGCAAGTGACATTTTGCATAAAATATCAAAATGCTATGACGATGGGGATTATGAAGATTTGTTAAAGGAATTAGCCGACACCTTACTTGACGAAAATTATCTTGAAGAACAAGATAAAATTGGGAAAGAAGGTACTATATATCAATGTTGGGGTAGCTTTGAATATGTTGAAATAGATGACGAAAATGATAAGTGGTAAAAGCATGAAATTTAAAAGGAGAGAATATTATGCACATACATACAATGGATGAAAACTATGACTACAGAATGAAACGTCTTGTAGAAAAATTTGTACAAGACTATGAGATTGAAGAAAGAGAACCGACCGCATTAGAAGATATAATATGGAAGGAATATGCAGAAGAATTTGGCAGAATGGTATTAGAAGATATGATTGAATATGCCGGCGATGAATTATTTGAGATTTAAGGAGTGGTTATATATGAAAACAGAAATAAGAACACAAATACAAGAAGTTCCGGTATATATAGCAGATGACGGAACAGAATTTAATACAGAAGCAGAGTGTTGGGAGTACGAGGTACAGAATAAGAGAAAAACACAAATAGAAAAGGCGGAGAAATTGCGTATAACAGAGTTAGACGATGTAATACCTTTAATTAATGAAGATACATCTGTCGCTTATGTATATCGTTGGTATAAGTTGACAAATAAAAAAGATTTCAAAATTGTTGATGAAGCATATAATTGTGGTTGGGATTTTGCAGAGCCTTTAAAATATCCTTCAATAATGTGTGTGGAATCATATAGTGAGGGGTATTATGGGGATGCTTATAATTATCTTTTATCCGATTGTAAACAAGCAGCGGAAAAGTTTTGGAAACAGATGGGATATAAAGTAACGATTGAAAAGGAGGATTAATATTATGAACACAGACAAATTAGAACAATATCTTGACGAATTATCGGACGGAACGGATTTTTCATTTGAAATATCAGAAGCAACAGATGAAACGATTGAGTTGTATATGTACGGTGATAATCCTTGTCGTGAGGATTGGTGTACTGAAATTATAATAGATAATCCAACGACAAAGAAAGAATTAACTAAAATTTTGGCTAATAAGATATTGGAGCTCTATGAGGTTTTTGATGTAGAAGAAGAAACATATCTTATGTTGGAGGCAAAGAGAAATGGGTTTTCGGGAGTGCCTGGTGTGGTTGCCCTTGTACATAATGAAGAATATAAAGAGAACGCATTAAAAAAATTTGCTGAAAAGTTACAAAATTTGTACAATAATTTAGACAAAGAGGAAACAGACACAATGAATAAACAGCAATTTTTTGAGTATATTCAAGAAAATTTCAACATTGACGGTGCAAGTCAAAGATTAATTTGGAATATCCTTAGTTACATAGAAGCAAATTATCCTGAAGAAAATGAACAGTATAATGCGTTGGTTTCATTACTTGATGGTACTATTGGATTGGAAGATAGAGAATTGAAAAAAGTGTATATGTAGATTGGAGTGATTATAATGGAATTGCATTTATATTATCTTGATAGGAAATGGACGAAACGTAGAGATTGTGGTCATCATTATAATCTTGTTGTCGATTTAGACAACAAAACATACAAGATATATGTCAGTCCTTTTTATGGGTATGAACGCTCAAACGATATAGAGGTCAAAAGAAAATCGGATATTATAGATTATATTGAATATTTAAAAGAGAATGGGTTTGTAGATACTGATGAGATTTATTGTGGATAAAATAAGAAATTTATAAAAAGATAGGAGGTATATGTTGTGAATTATACCATAGATGAAGTCAAAAATATTTTAGCAAGTAAAAAGTCGCAAATATGCAATTTAGGTATATCGCATACGGTTTTAACAGTAATACAAGATTTATTAGAATATCAGACACCTAAAAATCCATTGCCAAATGGAACGCATAAAGGCTTTAATAATTACTGTTGTCCGTCTTGTAAGCGTCCATTATCTACAATGTGTGAAGATTTTCAAATGCCATATTGTGAAAATTGTGGTCAGAAAATAAATTGGAATATGAAACGATGATTTGATTAAGGAGGAAAAGAATGTGTTATTTTTAAGAGAGCTTATTCAACAAAATGGACATAAACTTGTGCGATATAACGAAGCAATTGCAGGACATATTTATATGAGTGTTTTTAATTATAGTGAAAAACATGGTGGAACATTCGATAGTTTTAAGTATTATAACGATTACGTTGTTGATATAACAAAATAAGAACGATGATTTGGATAGGAGTGATTATAATGAAATGTAATTATATTGAATATCACAGATTAACAGATCAGATGTTTTCTGGCGTTGCACAAACAGATACACACTTAAATCAGTATACGGAGATTTTAAGACAGTATCTTATAAATGGTGGTGCAGCAAACACAATGTTGAAACTTGGTATTGGAATACAAGTCACAACTAAAAGATTTATGTTATTACCTAAGGAAGTTGTTATGAGAAGATTTATATGGCTCAAGGGTAGTAGAAAGGGAGAATTATTAGATAGAAATGAAATAGAAGCAATTGGAATGTTTCTTCCGGGTGGTGCTTTATATGGAAAAGAAGATAATTACATATGGGATTGAATCAACGATTTCAAGAGAAAATAAATAATAATTATAGGAGGAATTTAAAATGAAAGGTTATAAAGTATTTAATTCAGATTGGACATGCAGAGATTATCAATATGAAATCGGAAAGACTTATGAGATAGCAGAAAGTCCAAAGTGTTGTAAGGTGGGTTTTCATTTTTGTGAAAAATTGGTAGATTGTTTTAATTATTATTCATTTGACCCAAACAATAAGGTAGCTGAAATTGAGGCAATAGGAGAAATTGATTTTGATGATACCAACTCTAAGTGTTGCACAAATAAGATAGTTATCTTAAAAGAATTGAAGTGGAGCGAAGTATTGGATATGTGCAATACTGGAAAAGGAAATTCCGGAAAGTGTAACAGTGGACATTATAACACCGGAGATTATAATACCGGAAATTGTAACAGCGGATATTGTAATTCCGGATATCGCAACAGCGGATATTATAACACCGGAGATTATAACACCGGAAATTGTAACAGTGGAGATTATAATTCCGGTTATCATAATAGTGGAGATTATAATAGCGGAAATTATAATTCTGGAGATTATAACAGCGGAGATTATAATAGCGGATATTGTAATTCTGGAGATTATAACAGTGGAAATTATAACAGTGGAATTTGTAATACAAATTCACCTAAAGTGAGAATGTTTAATCATGAAACAGAATTTGATTTTAATGATAAGTCAATAGTTAGATTTAACGAGATTTTATTGGATTGCCCTCAATCATATGAATATTCGGATTTTATTTCCAAAAACAAAATGAGTGAGGAAGAAATTATGGAACACCCTGAATGTGAAACTATTGGCGGATATATCAAAACAATAATAGTTGAAGCTGACAAGCAAAAATGGTGGGATGAAGATGTTAGCGATGATGATAAAGAATTTATTAAGTCGTTACCATATTTTGATGCTGATATATTTTATGAATGTGTTGGCGTGAGAGTTTAATTATAAGGAGGAAAATATTATGTCACATTTTATTACATTAGTATTTACAAAAGAAAATGGAAGAACAGTTGAGGAATTGCTTGCTCCATATGATGAAAATATTGTGTATGCTCCATATGTACTGTATACACGAGAACAAGCAATAGCAAAAATAAGAAAAGAAATAGAAGATTACAAGAATGGACCTTATACAGAATATGTATCAAGCCCAAAAAAGTATGAGGAAAGTCACCCCAATGCAGAACATATTAATTATTTAAAAAATAAATTCCCCAAAAAATTAGAATGGACTGATGACGAATGTTATGAGGACATGAAAGGGTGTTTTGATGAAGATATGATTAAACTCAATGGAGATTTATTATCTACTTATAACCCTAATTCAAAATGGGACTGGTATACTATCGGAGGAAGATGGAATAATTATCTTAAAACATTGTCCGGCGAAACTACAAATGAAGATTATGCATCCGAAATTGATTGGAAAGATATAATACCTTTTGCCTTTGTTACTCCTATTGGAGAATGGCACGAAAGAGGTGAAATGGGTTGGTGGGCTTGTGTTTCCAATGGGAAAAATATAGAAGATTGGAAATCAGAGTTTAAAGAATTTCTTGACAATTTAGATGAAGATACTATTGTAACAGTAGTTGATTGCCATATTTAAGTTTGGAGGTAATAGCTATGAAAATAACAAATATTTTAGATTTGATCTTAGAAGATAAAAGAAAGGTGAATTGTTATGACAAAAGAAATGATACGGCTATTAAATCAACTTGCAGATTTGGCAGATGAAGCAAGTGAAACAATATTTGATGACGGTAAAAAGAATGGAACAGGCGGAATATTAAAGCTATGTGATAAGCTGACAATGAAGATTGACAAGTATTTAGGTAACTGATTAGGAGGTAATAGATATGAGTAATCAAAGAGTTAGAGTCACTGTCGAATTTGACATTGATACAGAAAGATGTAGACTATATGGTGTTACGCCACGAGAAGTATTTCAATCACTTCAAGCTGATATGAGTGAAGAATTTGATGGAGCTACAATTTATACAAATCATCATAAATTAAACACATATTCTGACTTCGTATTAGGAACTGAGGCGAAAATTATATCTAAAGAATATATGGGTGAGAATATTATAAATGCAACATTCGTTTCTGTTTGGGATGGCGGAATAGCAATAGAAGCGGAATGTAAAATCAATACAAGCACACGAGAAGTATTTGATATTATTACAGTGGAGGCGGATGTTGATACGTTTGAACGTCAATATGTTGTCATTGATGGACAGGAATATGATGTTGTATGTGTAGACGAGGTTGAAGAAGTAGGAGAGAATGAATATTGGTTTAAATAGAAGATGAGGAAATAATTGAATTAAGCGGTCAAATAATTGATAAGTGGGAAAGACGTTATATAGACGGATATCTATTTGTTTAAATAAATGTAAGGTGAGTGTTATGCAAGAAATTACGGTAAAAATAATCGACAGATTGTTAAAAGCAGGACTTGATGCAAAAGATATTGTAAAAATCATGGAAGATAATTTTATAAATGCCGCTTTAGAAAATGGTGTAGAATTTGAGATTTCAAATTCGGTAGAAACATTTGGAGAAGATAATAGTAATAACGACTTATATGAGAACGATGGAGATTTTGAGTCGTGGGGAGAATTTCTATTATCAGTGCCAACAGCATGGCAAAACATAAAATTACCGAGCGGAAAGGTATTTTCTATAATAGATTAGGTTGAAATGTAGATTTTTTAGTTTAGAAAGGTAGGTAAATAATATGGTAAGAAAAATTAATAACGGGTTATATAAAGTTAATACATATGCTTCTGCACACATTATTGAAGTAGATGATAATTATGATGAAGAAGTACAAAAACTAAGAAAAGAAATCCAGCTTGACAGTATTGGATACAAATTGAACTTATTTGTATATCTTGCCACATTAACGGTACAAGGATATGTAATTTCAAGCGTAACAGAATTTAATACTGATGGAAGTAAGCCTAAAGTTGCTTATGCAAGTAATAAAGATTTCAAGAAAATTGTTAAGTATTATTTTGAAAAAAAAGCATAGGAAACGGAAAATTCATGGTTCTAAATACGCATATTATTGTGATATTTTTGGATTTTAAAATAGAATTGGAGGACGATTTTATGATTAAATTTATAGAAAAAGAAAGATATTATGATGATAGTCCATATACAGGAAGTTGCTATTATTACCCTACATATATGGTAAAAGATGAAAAAGAATTCTTTGTATTCAATCGAAGAGATCCTAACGATGAATGGAAGATAAAAGAGGATGAAAAAAGAAAAAATCAGTTGATAGAAAACGAAGGGAAATATTTTAAGTTTAACGGATTTTATGATAATCCACTAGAAATGTTGAAGAAGATTATTGAAAGAAAACATCATTTTACAACACCAAAGAACATGTACTATGGTAATTTAGATACACATAGATATATAGATTTCCATGGTAATAGAAATGAAGTCAGTGCAGCTTTCCATTATAGAATTTATGATATAGAGTTAGCATGTATAATTCAAAAAGTTGTCAAGCTAATCAATAGTGAAGATTGGAGCATGGCAAAAGTAATATTGAATAAAAAACAATGAAAAGCACATTTTAAGGAGGTAAATAATATGAAAAATATACAGTTATAGTTTATTATACATTTGGCGAACCGGAAAATGAAGTTTATTTGTTTGATACGGAAGAACAGGCTTGTAAGTATTTAGAATCGATGTGGGATTATTACTATGATTTTGCATTTGAAGATTCAGATTTTGATGAAGAAAATAGTTATTGTGTGGAAAATTATGCAGAGCTTGTGTGGGAAGGTACTGGTAAGAGAATTTTTGAAGTAGTAAGGGTAAGCGAACCAATGAAGTTTGATTAAAGAAAATATAATCGAAGGACAATAAGTGGAGGGGGGGGTTGATATTATGTCAGAGAGTTTTGTGACGATTGATGAACTTGATTTAGAACAAATACATGATTATGATTTTGTTGCAACAGTTAAGAATGTAAAATTATATGCTGAATTATATGAATTGTACTGTTCAGCAAGAGTGGTGTTCCCCAGTATAGTGCCATGTACGCTTATCATTTAATAGTTATGATAAATATAAAGAGTATATAATGAAAGTCGGATTTCAAGGAGGTAGCAAAATGTATAGGGTGGAATGGATAGATAGTGAAGGAGATATACGAACGATTAAAGGATTCAAAACAAATGTAGAAGCAAGGGAATATATTAATCAAATGAGTAAATACTTTGATAAATTTGCATATCCAGAAGTGTTTTGGGATAATGAATAGAGGAGGACTAAGAAATGAAAATAAACATAATATATAACTTATACCATGATGGTGATTTTCGCATAGAAAATCCAGAAGAAATTAATTGCCAGAAAATTAATGATTGGGAGTATGCAGGAACAAAAGAATTTAAAGTAGGTGATGAATGTGAGGTTAGGAGAGAAGCAAGAGAATTCTTGGAGGAATTCTTGTGTGAACATCTGAGGGTTGGAGCCTCTCATTATTGGATACTTGGAGATTTTTGCACGATGATAGATTCATTAATCGAGTTTATCGAAGATTACGAATCGGGCAATGTTATGAAAGTAAAAAGATTGTCGGGCAATTATGAGGGTACGGAAATAATTGTTAAGATTGAGGAGGATTAATATGGAACAGTGGGACGAGGAAGAAGTATGGGATGCAATTTCAGTTATATCTTCAATACGAGCAAAATGCAGTGCGTTTAAGAGAGAACAACGTTCTAAATATCATGCATGTAGTATGGCAATAAGAGCCTTGCGTGAGGTTATCGGTGATCCAGCGGCTATGGATAAAGTAACTGATAGCAGTTTAATATATGAATTAGATAGCAGAGGATATAATGTAGATAATTTGATTGAAATTTTACATAAGATTAAGTCTTGAAAGTGATAGAGACTCGCAATCCGATAGATCTTTAGCCTATCGGTAAAGAATCATATAAAACAGAGAATATACAAACGGAAGGAGGTGTTAAGTAAATGTTAAAAGCTTGTAAATACAGATTATATCCGAGCAACCAACAAGAAGAACAAATTCAAAAGACTCTTGGATGTTGTAGATTTGTATATAACCGAACATTATCTTATAGGAAAGAAATGTATGAAACGAAAAAAGAATCTATGAATAAATTTGCTTGCAATAACTATGTAAATCAAATTCTTAAAAAAGAATACGAATGGTTGAAAGAAGTAGATAAATTTGCATTAACTAATGCTGTATATAATATGGATTCAGCATACAAAAAATTCTTCAAGGAACATAGCGGATATCCGAAGTTTAAGAGTAAACATGATAGTCATAAGTCATACATAACAAATTTTACGAATGGCAATATAACAGTAGATTTTAAGAAGAACACAATTAAACTTCCAAAGCTCAAATGGGTTAAATCTAAAATTCATAGAGAGTTTACAGGAATAATCAAATCCGCAACTATCTCACAAGTTCCATCCGGTAAATATTATGTTTCGATATTAGTAGAGACTGAACACATTCCAATAGAATCTACTGGTTGTATGGTTGGTGTTGATTTAGGTATAAAAGATTTACTTATCACTTCTGATGGAGAAAAGTTTGACAATATTCGTACTACTAAAAAATATGAGAAGAAACTTGCAAAGGAACAACGCAAGTTATCTCATAAAGAAAAAGGTAGTAAAAACTGGAACAAACAGAGAATCAAAGTAGCACAGGTACATGAAAAGATTCATAATATCAGAATTAATAATTTACACAAGATTTCACATCAACTTATTAGCGAAAACCAAGTAATAGTTAGTGAGAATTTGTCTGTAAGTAATATGATGAAGAATCATAATCTTGCAAAAGTAATATCTGATTGTGATTGGTATGAGCTAACAAGACAATTAACATATAAAGCTGATTGGAATAATCGCCAGTATATTAAAATTGGGAGATTTGTTCCAAGTAGTCAAACTTGTAGTTGCTGTGGTTTTATCAATGTAGAAACTAAAGACTTATCAGTCAGAGAATGGACATGTCCTAAGTGTGGCGTTCATCACGATAGGGACATCAATGCTGCTAAGAATATTCTTAATGAAGGATTAAGATTGTTAGAGAAAACAGCTTAGTAAAATATATAGTACGGTAGGAACTATCGGAATTTACGCTTGTGGAGTTAGTAGGTTACGAGGACGTAGAAGCAAGAAGCCACGAAGTCTTTAGCTTCGTGGTGGTTCACAGCAAGGTTTCAAGTCCTTTATATGGGATATAAAAGGGTGTAGAATTATGTATAATAAAAAAAAATCACAGAAATTTGTTTAAAAATAGCAAATGGTGATATATATTAAATGAAGGGTAAATATAGAAAGGAAGATTAGAAATGGAAAATATATCACACGAACGAGCAATAGAATTATTGAAAAAATTAGTCGCAAATATGAGGTATGGAGGGAAACCGTTGGTTGTTGCAAAGCATTTGCTCTATGTCGGATTTGAACCCGAAGAACTTTTAGAACTTGGGTTTAAGAGCAGAAGTGTTGTAGCAGCTGAAGAACAACTTGATGAATACGAAGATAGTTTAATATTTTTGGAAGGCTAAGAATTAAAGGAAAAGTAGAAAGTGAGGAAAATAAAATGAAAATTAATGGAGATGCAGGAGAAATAAGAACAATAATAATTGTAGGTTTAATTTGTTGGATACCACTTTGTGCATTGTGTACACCAGTTGGTGGTACACTTCTTACAATATTTATTTTTGGAGTAGCCGGTATTATATCATATTCTAAACACAAAGAAAGAACTGGTGGTAACAGCGGAATTTCACAAAGCTTACACGATCAGTATATGGAAAAATTACATGAAAGCAATCGCAAACATTGGGAGTTCTATGATAAGCTGACTGATGAAGAAAAGGCTGAAAGACAAAAGGAATTTGATGATGAATGTTTGATTGCGGCGAGAAAACGTGAATGGGGCAAGGCATTTGCTCAAGAATGGATTGACGATATGCCTACTGAATTGAAAAAGAAAGCAATGGCGATATATGTGAAACGGCAAGCGTTTATTAAAGAAGAAAGAGAGTATGGTAGAGATGCTCATGATTACGAGATGGAAGATTACCTTAATATACGTAAAGAGGATAGAGGTTGTTTATCACCTAAGGGGGCAGAATATTTATATGATATGAAATTAAAAATAGATAAAGCTTTTAGTGAATATAAAGGTGTAAAAGACGAAGAAGGAAAATGGAAGAAATATGCTATAGGTGAGGCTATGCCTAACAAATATGATAGGATTTTTCATAACTATACGGGAGTACCTTCGGTAAATGTTCCAACTGATAAGTTAAGACAGTTTTATAAATATACTCCAGATGGAAAACTTACAAAAAAATATATGGAGTTTTCTGAACCTCAGGTTTGGTGGGGACATTATGACACAACTGTAAGTCATTGTCTAGTGTCAATGCCTATATAACAAAAGAAGGAGTGAACATTAATGACAGGAAGATTAGAAAATCAAATAAAAACTGAACAGAAAATCAAGCGAACACTTAAAAGTCTGCCACAAATTGTAGCAGACTTTTATTATAACATCTCAACATCTACTGAACCAAAGTCATGTTATATGTATATTATGATAATAAAGGGATTTATTGAATTTATAGAAGAATTAAATATATCCATAAATGATATTGATGAGACTGTTGTAACACGATATTTAAAGACAAAAGAACAAAAAACTAATAAAGAAGGACAAGTTCAAAGTACGAGTTTTTCATATAGAAAAGTTGTTTATGCCGCATTGAACAACTTTCTTTTTTATTTGAAAAAGAAAAAAATTATTAAAGATAATCCTATGGATGAAATAAAACCTGTCCGAAACTCGGACAATGTAAAAAGAATAAGACTGACTGCAAATGATATGGAGAATATTATAAGTGCGGTGGATAGAGGTGTTGGTTCGCATAGAGCTATTGAGACTCAAAGACCTTGGCGTTCAAGAGACAAAGCAATTCTGCTGCTCTTTATATATACAGGAATGCGTGAAACAGCATTAACGGAAATTAATTTGAATGAGATAGACTTTGAAAATAATACATTCAAAATCATTGATTAAATCGTGAACGCACACTCGTGACTTTAGTCATGAGTAAGTGAACATTTACGAAATAGTCAGCACGTAGGGAAACTTGCGTGTAGTGGTGCTTATGGCATCCAATACTACTTGAATTGCTGGAAATTCCTAAAGCTATTCAAACTACAACGTAATATCTTCAAAGATATAAGCGTGAATGTGACGAAAGTAGAAAAAATTGAATAGATGGTGCAAGGTTAAATCCTAAACACTAAAATAATGGATAATCAGCAGCTAAGACCGAAAGGTAAAGTTCAACGACCATTCCTCTTGAGGGAAGTAGGGACAAGCGTCCCGAAGTGGGTAGACCCTAACGTGTAATGACGAGGGATAAGATATGGTCTGTGCTTATAGGAAACTATAAGATACCTACTGCTAAACCATAAGGCAGATAAGGATACATAGAATTAGCGACTCTATGTGAACGACAACCTCTAAAACGATTAAAGAATCTTACGGTTCTTATATATTATTTAAAACTTAATAACCTTTCACTTTTTAAACGGAGAATAATTAAGTGAAAGGAAGTGATATTATGGCTGAAAAAGCTTATAAGTATAGAATTTATCCTAATAAGAAACAACAAGAGTTAATTCAAAAAACTTTTGGTTGTACAAGATTTGTGTATAACTATTATCTTGATAAAAGGATAAAAACGTATGAGCAAGATAAAATGACTTTTACATACAACATGTGTTCTAAAGATTTAACCCAATTAAAGAAAGAATTGAGTTGGCTAAAAGAGCCAGATAAAGATTCTTTACAAAAATCGTTAAAAGATTTAGACATGGCATATCAGAAGTTCTTTAAAGAACATTCTGGCTATCCTAAATTCAAATCAAAGAAAGATAGACATAAATCTTATAGGACAAGTTGTACAAATAATAATATTTGTTTTGAAAATAAGCATATTAAACTTCCTAAACTTGGATTAGTAAAAGTAAGAGATAAACAAATTCCGCAAGGAAGAATTTTAAATGCCACAATATCACAAGAATCAAATGGACAATATTACTGTTCGTTATGTTGTACAGATGTTGAATTTGTACAATACGAAAAGACAAGTCAGAATATTGGTATAGATTTAGGTTTAGTAGATTTTGCAATATTATCTGATGGAAATAAAATTGACAATCCTCGATTTTATGAAAAATCAGAAAAGAAACTTGCTAAATTGCAACGAGAATTATCAAGAAAAACAATTGGTAGTAATCGTTGGAATAAAGCAAGAGTGAAAGTTGCAAAATTACAAAAGCATATTTCTAATCAACGAAATGATTTCTTACATAAGTTAACAACAAACATTGTGAAAAATTTTGATGTTATTAGTATCGAAGATTTAGATGTTAAATCTATGAGAGAAACTGATAGCAATACAAGGAATAAACGTGTTGGCGATGTTTCTTGGTCAGAATTTAGACGAATGCTTACATATAAATGTGAATGGTATGGAAAAACAGTATCGGTAATAGACAGATATTTTCCATCAAGTCAGATTTGTCATTGTTGTGGGCATAGAGATAGTAAGAAATCAGAAGATGTTAGAATTTGGTCTTGTCCTGCCTGTAATTCAGAATTAGATAGAGATGTAAATGCAGCTATTAATATTTTGAATGAAGGATTAAGATTGGTAAATAATTAAATTTTAAATAATGTATATAAGAACCGTAGGAACTACGGGGATAGCTCGGTGATACTTAACTCGTTGGAGTTATTGACCGAGAACCCTACGACTTTAGTCGTGGGAGGTTCAGAAAAGGCATAAAACACAAGAATACATTATTAATAATCGACTAAAGGAAGCATTAATAGAATGGATACAAGACAGAGAATTATTATTAGAAGATATGCGTTCTGATGCATTATTTATTTCTGTTCAAAGAAGTAGAATATCTCCAAGAGCTGTTTCGGACTTGGTAAAAAAATATTCAAAGGCAGGAATCGGAACGGAAATAAGTCCTCATAAATTAAGGTCTGCGTTTTGTACAATTTTATATGATGAAACAAAGGATATAAACTTTGTATCTCAAGCGGTCGGTCATAAAAATATTGAAACTACACAAAGATATATTGTAAATGATGGACAAACAAAGAAAAAAGCTGTTTCGTTACTTGACGATATATTTAGTCGTTGACTATTCAACATCAATATGGTAAAATAAAGGAAAGATTAAGAGGCGATTAAAATGAAAGAATACAGAAATGCACCTCTATCAATAGAGGTGCAAAAATATGAAAGAGAGTTTACCGAAAGCGGAAAGGCTCTTATAAAAGAAATCATATCAAAAACACCTTACACCGAAGCTCCAAGATGTCCCAATCCGAATGGAACACTTTGTTTTGGTATGCCGGCAATAGATAATGACGGTACATCATATTGGATTGAGGTCACAGGTTGGGAAGAACCAGTAGTTGGATATAGATGTGGAAATGGTCAAGGATGTTTTGCGGTAGAGGACTTTAGAGTTAATAATGTAGCAGACTTCATTAATGATAAAATTGAATTTACATTTAATTAAAAAATTGGAGGATATAAAATAAGTTGGACAAATAAATTTGAAGGCAAAACTAATGATGAATTGATAAAGTTATATTCACAAATTCTTAAAGCAGAGAAATCAGGAAATTTTGAAAGAGATACTGAACTTGGGAGAATTGAAGAAAAATATGAAGCGGAATTCGCCTTACGAGCTATGTTTGTATTGCAGGTAGAATTGACACATGTAATATCGGGCAGGTGGTATGATGAAAAATTAAAAAATAACACAATAAATTAGGAGTGATATTTATATGGAGAATATGGAGAAATATGTAGTAATCTGCTATGCAGTACATGAGGAGAAAATTGAAAGATATAAAACATTCGATAATAAAAAAGATGCGTACATATTTGTAAAAGAAGATTCACAAAATTTATATAAACAAAAAAGCCATAATTCAGATGATGATTGGAATGCAAAGATTGATTTTACATGTGGAGATGATGGTGTAGCTTATTTGTCAGTGGATGACAAAGAATATATATGGACTTGGGAAGTCATTGAAATAAATTAAGGAGTGATATAATGAGGTTGCCTATACAATTTATATATACTGAAAATGGCATAAAAAAAGATTCTATTGCCGAAAATGAACGAATGAATTATGTAGATAAATTGAAGCGTGATTTATTGAAAAACAACTTAAAAACAAAGAAATGTTAGTTTCAAGGCATATTGACAATAAGATTATTTTGCAATATAATTAACATAACGAAAGGAGTTGATTGTAATGGCAAACACAGATGTTACAATTCGTATGGACGAAACAACAAAAACAGAGCTACAAAATCTTATGAATGATTTGGGAATGGATGTAAATACATTTTTCATAGTGGTAGCTAAACAAGCCGTTAGAGAGCAGGCGCTGCCATTTAGACCTACAAGACAAGAAACACCGAATTTTGAAACATTAAAAGCAATGATGGAAACTGAGTATTTAATAGAACATCCCGAAGCAAGAAAAACATATGATGATGTGGATTTGATGATGGAGGATTTGCTGGGATGAAATATAAAGTACAACCTTCTACTAGATTTACAAAAGACTTAAAACTATGTAAAAGTCGAGGTTGGGATACTGAGATAATAAAAAAGGTAATAAAAAAATTATCTAATGGTATGCCATTAGAAGAAAAGTATAAAGATCATAGTTTATCTGGCAATTGGAATGGTTATAGAGAATGCCATATTCAACCTGATTGGTTGCTTATATATAGATATACAGAGGACGAACCAATTTTATATTTAACCAGGACAGGTAGCCATTCGGATTTGTTTTAAGAAAAAGAAAATAATCGGAGTAAAAAAATAGAGACGACAGCGAATTGACTGTCGCCTTTATTTTTTTTGTGTAATTTCAATTTGATAATATTAATGCGAATGATACTATGTCAAGTATCACCGTAAGAATACAGACAGAAATCATTATATTAAAAATCATTTTTGGTTTAATTAATTTGTTATGTAAATAATTCCAATATTCTTCTGCGTAAGCTATTGGGATTTCTGCAAATAAGGATAAATCTTTAGCATTTTTTAAATATGTAGGTAACTTGTTTTTTGGTGCGATTAAAAGACAAGCCATTAAATTTGCCTCTTGTTCTTCTTGTAGAGAATCGGAAGTATGTCCCAACACATAATGAGCAATCTCGTGGAATATGTAGAAACGCCAATACATAGACGTTTCATCAAAGTAAATTATATATGAAGGCACTTTACCTGATTCCTTGTAAAGAATAGCAGGAGAGGAGATTAACGGATTTGTACCGGCAAAATCTTCTACTGCTTGAGATCTCACTTTAAAAGATATTTGTAATTGAGTGCATAGTAAAAATGGATTACAAGGGAAACTTGTAAATTGTTTTGTGTAAATTTGTGCAATTTCGAATAATTGTTTAAAACTTCTCATCTTCGACACCTGTCATTGGCAAATGAGCCAACCCTTTCATATAAATTAATGCAAATTCTTTTGATTTTGAGTCTAAAAGATTCCATAATGATAGAACGTCTTGTTGCTCAGAGGGCAAGACATTATTATCCACATTGTCTTCAATTCCAGCAAAAAATTGAGAAAGTGAAATATTTAGACCGTTACAGATTTTCATTAAATTATATATTGTCGGGACGTGTCTATGTTTAATCATATTATTGAGTGACGAATAAGGCATATCAGACATTTTTGCAAGCCTATATATAGACAGATTTCGTTGCTTGCAAATCTCCATAATGTGCTGGTTGACTATAAATTCATCCATAGAGATCTATTCCTTTACTAATAAGATTATATCTTATTGTGTCCAAAAAACGTAGATGTATTCTATGGCAATAATAGTGTTGAGTTTGGTAGTAAAAGAGCAACCACAAATGATTGCAAATAAAAAAGCAACCGATTGAGGTTGCTTTAGTTATATTGTTCAATCGCATTTTGAATTAAATCTAATATTGCATCAGGAATATTTTTTTCAGCGATTTGCTTTAACAAATTTTCTTTTTTTGCGGAGATATGTTCTCCACCATACGCAAGGTAATTTTTATCGTTATTAATATTATGAAAAAAATTAATAATTTCACAATTATAGATGTTGGACAAACATTGTAGAGTATATAAGGGAGGTGTTTGTAATCCATTCTCATATTTTGCAATGGTTGTTCTATTTGCACGTATTTTATATTTATCTACAAGAATATCAGCAACATTATCTTGTGTCAACTTTGATTTTTTTCGCGCCAAAAATAATTCAGAAGCAAGGAAATTTTTATATTTTTCTTCGGTTAGCAATAAAAAACACCACCTTAAATATTACAATATCGTTACAAAACGTTCTAAAATGTTGACAAACCTAATTTAAAATAGTAATATATGTTCTGAAAAGAATACATAAACTGATTATAATGTTCCAATATAGAATGTTATTATACATCAGTATCTTTGATGATTTTTCTCACTAACCCAAAGATACGAACACGAGTAACATCCTTACCCTCAAAACGTCTTGGGGAATACATTGGATTTAAACTTTGCAGTTCAATCCAATTCGCACCGTACATTACTCGTTTGATGACACCGTTGTCATCATCAATTAAAGCAACGGCATAACTACCACTGTCAACGGATTGTTGATAGCGGACAAGTGCAAGGTCTCCTTCTTCAAACTTGGGGATCATACTGTCTCCCTTGACACGAAGTAATACGTGTGGTTCATTGCCACTTAACCAATTAAGTGGGACGTATTGTGTGCCAATTATTTCATTGTCGGCATATTTACCATAGCCTGCCGAAACTTCACCTAAGATAGGGAGTTCAATCATTTGATTATTATTTTGTGGCTCGCCAAGCAAATATTCAACGGAAACGCTAAAATAGTTTGCGATGATTTCTATTTTTTCACGAGAAACGGATGTCTTGTTGGACATTTGATTGATGTAATTGACACCCAAACCACATTCTTTGCATAATCTACCGATAGAAATGTTATTGTCCTTTGCAAGTTGCTTTATTCTACTTGCAATCATTTGTGGATTTTGCATAAATTACACCTCCGTTTTTTGTAGAATACCACAATATCACGCTAAAAACGTGAAAATAAGTTGACATTCACGTTAAAGCGTGATAATATGGTTTTGTTGATTTTTCAAAACAGAATATTTCTAATTAATCTAATATCCCCATATTAAATTAATTTACCCTTTTGAAATGTGTTCCCCAACACGTTTATTTCATAATGGATAAAAGAAATATCCTTGCTTTTTATGTGTTTATTATAGCACATTATAAGGGGAATGTCAATCATATTGACGTAAATTTTGTAAAGAAAATGTAATAAAAGAAAAGAAATTGTAACAAGAAAGGGAGCGATGAAACTATGATTTCAAAGGAATTTTTACACTATATATAGTTAGTATTTTAAATGCGAATACAATATATAGTGGGTGAAAATGAGGAGAAAGTAGGTGAAGTTATGATTTCAATAATTCAAAAACCAGCCGGATTTAAGATAAGACGAAAGGGAGATATTAAAACATTCAAAAATGTTTGTTTGTGTAATGGTTCAAAGTACATCATCAAAATCAATCCGAATTATATTTTCATGTTAGAGAAAACGGAGAATAATATAATAGGAGCTATTAAACAAGGCAATTTGTTCAACGTTTTCAATCCTGAAATTCAGATTTATGTGGATGAATGGGTTTGGAAACTACGAAAGTATATTAATAAAAAATATTTTTCGTAGAGAATATTATATTGAGTGCTGATATGAAGCATTCACCTATACGGTTTATACTTTTCCGAGCGGAAAGACAAAAAAGTAGTTTTGCTATGTATATGATAAAGGGAAGGATGTGAAATGTATGTATCTAATTGGCTTGGCTATAACAGGTGTCGGCATTGGCATAGCGTTGGCATGTAAATTGCAAGATTATTAGTGGAGAATAATCATAGAAATTGAGGTAAGGAGTGTATAGAGTGAACGATAAAGAAAAAGAAGGTTTAATAAGTCAATATTGTGGTAATAAAATGAAACAATTGAGAGAAATTTGCGATCCGATTATTCGATTAATGAATGTTCCGTTGTCAGAATATGATGATTTATATTCCGATGCGATGAATGTTGTATTAGAAAGTGTTGAAAATTTTAATCAAGAACGCAATTGTTCATTCAAGACATTTCTTATTGGCAATATCAAACGTTCGTTTCAGGATTGGTTGCGAGATAGGCATCGTTGGAAAAGGTGTAATCTTGAAACTGATGAACGTGGTAATTTGAAGAAGAATGAACGAGGGCAAACTATTTCAATTCCTAATGTGTCATTAGATGTGAAAACGGAAGACGGAATTGACTTAGCAGAAAAGATAGCATGTGTAGAGAATAATAATGATGATGAAGAATTTTCTCCACAAATGGAGGAATATCTAAATGGGTTATCAAAAGTTCAAAGAAAAATTCTTATCCATTTGGCAGATGGATATAAAAAAGAAGAAATTATTGCTATGTTAAATATTGATGATTTTTTATACAAAGATAGCATTATGGCTATTAAAGATGAAAAAAATAAAAGAAAAATACGAATGCTTATTAGGAGGTAAAATAACATGGATGGATATAGAATTGAAAGATGGTCGGTAGAACAATATATGGACGATGTACATACACAAATAATACAGCCTGAACCAACAGTACAACGTGGTTGGTCTTGGACAAAAGAGGCTTTAAACGGACTAATATGGTCGGCTGTCAGTGGGATAGTTTTTATTCCAAATTTAATTCTTGCTGAAACAAAGTCTGAATCCGGTATAAAGTCTACATATATTGTAGATGGTGGTCACAGAACAGAAGCCTTGAGAAGATTTAGATATGGTGAATATAAAGTTACTAATGAAATTCGTGAGCCTATAGTCAGATATAATAGGAAGAAACTCAATGAAGAAGGTAAAGTGATAAAAAATCAATATGGTGATATTATATGGGAAACAGTCGAATATGATTTGAGAGGTAAAACATATGAAGACCTTCCAACGGAATTAAAACGACAGTTGAACAAAGGTCAGTTAGCGGTAACAATTTATCAAAATTGTGAACAAGGAGATTTACCCACACTTGTTAACATTTATAATAATCACATTGCAATGAATGCTTCACAGAAAGCCCTTACGTATGTAGGAAATTTTGCAAAAGAAATAAGAAAAATAAAAAATACCAATGAATTTTTGAAAGACGGTACAATTTTAACAGAAAAACAAAAGAATGACGGAATATGGGAAAGAGTTATTTCAGAATGTGTTATGGGTGTGTATCATTTTGATAATTGGAAAAAAGCTCCTAAGAAAATATGTGATTATTTGAACTTCAATTCTACAATGGAAGAATATCAACAAATTGAACAGTATTTTAACAGGATTGCTCCATATTCAGATAAACTTGAAAATAGAAAAGTAGCAGATTTATTCACATTAAAAGATACAGTGGTATGGATAATGGCATTTGATAAATTTGATAAGCTTGGCTTAGATGATAAGAATTTTGGAGAATTTTTAAATGCTTTTGAGAGCATGAGAAACAAAGAAGTGAATGGCGTTACTTGGGAAGAACTCGATGAAAACAAAAGCACTAAAGATAAGAAGGTTGTGAAAAACAAAGTAGACCATATTCTATATTTAATGAAAGAATTTTTGGGTATTGAAGATAATGATGCATTGTCAAATGAAGAAAATGTTGAAAATGATGTTTGCGACAATACTCAAAACAGTGTACAGAAAATAGAGAATAATATATTAGAAGGAATTGAGCAAGAAGATATAGAATTTTACGAAACAATGATTGAGGACGTGTTGCCAAGTAATTCCGAACTGGCACAAAAAGCACACGACGAATTAGTTAAGCTGATAGATTATTCTTGTGAAAAAGATTATGATATGGCGTTAGAAAAATGGTTAAAAACGATAGACGAAAGTGTATTAATTTCGAACAATAAAACAGAGAACTATAATAATATGAAGAAACTTTTCATTGAGTATATGCTTAATCAAGAAAAGAATGTGGCGTAAAGGAGAGTGATACAAATGATATTTATAACAGGAGACACACATGGAGATTGGAAAAATCGGTTTAAACCTGAATGTTTTCCGATAGGACAAAGTTTAAATCGAAGTGATTATGTCATTGTGTGTGGTGACTTTGGTTATTGGCACGACACTGATATTGAAAGGAATAACCTTGATTGGCTTGAAAGTCAACCATGGACTACATTATTTGTAGACGGCAATCATAGTAATTTTGACCGACTAAAGAAATTGTCGGTTGAAGAATGGATTGGCGGAAAGGTACATAAAATTCGCCCACATATAATTCATTTGATGAGAGGACAAGTATTTACTATTAACGGTAAAACATTCTTTACATTTGGTGGAGCACAATCTCATGATATTAGTGACGGGATTTTAGAAACTGATGATCCAAGAATTGCGGAATGGCAATACGACTATTGTAAAATGTTTCGTGTAAACCATATATCATGGTGGCAAGAAGAATTACCATCGCAAAAGGAAATGGACGAAGGTATTGAGAATTTGACTAAATATGATAACAAAGTGGATTATATTATAACACATTGCCCACCAACAAAGACTTTAGATGTAATGAATATGAGTAGAGGTTTCTTTGATAAATTGAAATCGGATAGATTAACGAATTATCTTCAAGAAATCCAAGAGAATATTCACTATGGAGCATGGTATTGTGGACATATGCACGAGAATAATTGTTACAAAGATGATATAACTGTTTTGTATCATTACATTATAAAGATTGGTGGCGATGCTCAATGATATATGTAATCACTAATGGAGAACAATACGTTAGAACCAATCCAAATGGGCGATTGGCATGGTCGGGTAATCCGACTTTAGCCAACTCGTTTGAGACCTTCCCAGCTGCATTGGGTTTCTTAAAGACCAAAAGAGTACAAAATTTCTTGAAAGGAAGTTCAAAACGAAGTCGTGTAGTTGAATTGACGGATGGATATGTACCAATTGAGAAGCCAGAGGATTGTGGTGAAGAAGAACCAAGTGATATAAATAACATTAAGTCTATGGATATAGACGGATTGTTAAAAGCACCTCATTTACCAGATAAGAGAAATCCATATACATATTATAACAAGTTAGAAGTAGATATATTAGATGTTGATATGGCAAGTATCTTACAATTGGCAAGCAAAATCATAAGTGAAATAGATAAACAATATGAGAATATGAGATATCTCGAAAAAGAAATGGATTTGAGAATTTGTGATACACGTCATTTTAAAAAGAATGATAAAACAAAATTAAGTGCAATTGCGGCACAACGACTCGAATACTATGAACAGAAATTAGATGTAAAGAGAGATATTTATAAAAAGAATAGACAAATTCTTGAGTTGTTTAAAGATGATATAAGTAAATTTAAAGATAAAAATTTTCCAAATGAGATTAAAGCAATTAAGAATACTCCGTATCAATATAGACGTATATCATATGAAGTGTTAAAAGATTATTGTAACGGAAAGTACAGAAAGGAGAAAAAGCATGAAACAAAAAGAGTATCAAAAACTATTAGAACTAGTGTGTAATAAACAAGACAGTTTGTTAGCCCATGGATTGTGGGATAGCGAAGAATACAAGTTGATGGAGCGACTTAAAGTCAAGCTAAAGAAGAAAACAAAAAAGAAATAAGGAGAATATAACTATGAAAGAAGTATTAATGTTACTATTGGCTATGATAATTGGTTTCGCCGGTGGGGCAGGAATGTTTGCGTTGATTTTACATTATTGCAATGGCAACGAAAAATCTGTTTCAACGGAGATAGACGATTTTGGTCAAAGTGCAGAAGTATGTGCTGAAAGTTTTAGAGGTTTGTCAAATGCTTTCAAAACAATGGGAGAAAGTATTAATAAGGGATATACAAGGTACATCGGAAACAGCGATAAGATGACCGAACAAGAATTTAAAGAAGCGTTAAAAATGAAAAATAAAAAAGGAGAATATTAATGATGAAAGAAATAAGCAAATCTAATGTTTTTGAAGTATCTATTAACGAAAAAGATAAAAAGAAAATAAACGGTGGTCGAGTAACAAGATCTTATATTAACAAGTGTTCAGAGATTGTAAAAAGATTGAAAGGAAAAAATAAATGAATGATTTAAAAAAAGTAAAAGCTACATGTTGCGAGGGCGAAGGTCAAGGTTCTTGCAAAAGATGTGTTGATAAAGGCATATGAAATCGAATGTGGATGAGTTTTCTATACAAAATAGAAGGTCTTGAAGGCTGTTATTGTGCAAAATGTGTAGATGAAATAATGGAGGAAATGAAATGAGATTTTTTAAAGTAGAAGAAATTGACGAAGATACATTCACAAAGCAAGCAGGTAGTTATGAGAGTATTTTTGTTAGTGGTTCTCAAAGAGGTAAGGACAGAGCGGTATATGCGTTCGTAGATGAAACAGAGGACGAGTTTGAGATATATTTAGACGAGTTTGCGGAGGAAGAATAAAATGTTAAAAATTAAATTTTGGAGAATCGAAAATGTATTGTTAATGAAAGTGTTGGAGCAGGGAAACGAGATTAAACGAGGGGATTTTAAATTTTGCGCGTCTAATGGGATTAAGGTTACGAGTATAAGTAGCCCAGAACTAACACCAGCTTTTATAAACATAAGAGGTCGTGCGAAAGAATATGATGACAGTATTGTACCTCGTGAGTGCATTAATGCAGAAGAAGCAAAAGCAATGCTGGCTCGCTACATTGAAGCAGTCAAAGAATATAACACGTCCCTATTAAGAAAAAGTAATGACAAAGATGATATAGAGATAGAAACAGTTATTGCAGAATAGGTCAACAAATAAGGAGGATAGTTAATATGAAAGTAACGATTAATGCAAATGGTAAAACCGTTCAAGCTGAAATATCGGAAGGACAGCTGAAAGAGTTGGGACTGGTTGAGCAGTTAAAAAAGTTGGGATTGCTTGAGGATAAACCTAGAACTGGGTATGAGGGAAGAGAAGAATGTAACAATAAGAAGCATTATTTTGTCAATACTATAGATTTAGTAATAGAAGATGAGAATACCGTCCTATTTGACCAAAATCGTTATGATGTAGGCAATTATTACAGCGATAAAACCATTGCTGAGAACAATGCAAGAGCAGACAGATTACTCCGTCAACTAAGACAATGGCAGGCACAAAACGACGAGCCTATTTCTATATCTGATTGGAAAAATGAGGGGATTATTAAATATTTTATTGCATATAACTATCGTTCCAGTCTATTTGAAATAGGAAGATGCTCTCGAAGAAGAGAACCAAATATTATTTACTTTACAACGAAAGATAAAGTGTCAAAGGCGGTTAAAAATTTTAGAGACGAATTAGAATGGTATTTTACTGAATACCAACAACGTCTTGATGAAGAATAAGGAGAGTGAACAAATGGGATATTATAGAGTGCGTAAAAATTGGAACAATGGTAAGTGGGATAGTTCACAAATTTGTGCATATACGGACAAGCAAAAAGCTATTCAAGAATGCACAGAAGAAAGGGTGCAACAGGGATATAAAGTGTTTGACCCAGATGGTAAAGTAGTTTATCCAATTACATTGGAAAAGCAAACAAAGGTATTGAAGAACGATGGTGTTATTCCTGACGACGAAATTGAATATTGGAATGACATATTTAATAGGAAGAAACTCGTTCACTTGGACGATTTGAATGTGATTATTAACCGATATTCTAAACTATTGAATAAAAATGAAACAAAGATAGTTTCGCATAATGGTATTTGTATGTTGAGAATACCATCAAATAGATTCCAAATTAAATTGGTTGATAAATCAAAGAGCAACTTGGACGAAGATACATATTTTAATCTTGGTTATTTTGCAAACTTCAAAGAGGATGGAATTTTCTTTACTTTGCCAGTGGCAAACCTTGTAGCCGACACAGATGAAAACACACTTTCATCGCCATGTTTGAAATATTTGAAGGAACGAAAAGTCAAGGATAATAAGGTTTATTTCTATGCAAGTCAAAATGCGTCTGCTCAGTTTAAAACAAAAGACGTGTCTACATTGATTATTTGTAATGACAATACAGTTTTTATTGATAAGTACAACAGTTTATATGATGAAGATGTTAAATATGCCGTTTCGGGTGCTCCGATTATAATTGATGGATTGAGAGTAACGACAGAATATTTGGACGAAGGTTGGGATAATTCGATAGTTAGACCAACTGTTCACGGATTTTTGGGTATCAAAGACAATTATATTTATTATTTTTACATTGAAACGAAGACCTCGAATTGTATCACAAGTGGAGAGGTTTACGACAAAATTAAAGACTGTGGATTTTCAGATGTTATTAAAGTTGATGGCGGTGGAAGTTTCTATTGTAAAATCAATGGAGAAATTCAAAAGAGTACAAGTGAGAATAGACAAATTAATAACATTGGTGTTGTGATGTAAGGGGAATAAGGTAGTATAAATGAGCGATGATATAGAATTGGTCAATGCTGGCGAGTATCTCAACAAATTATGTGCTGATATGAGTGCATCAAAATCATACTATTACGATATTCAATATACACTTTCGACAACATTATTGGAATATCGGTTAAAACATAGCTTGACCTCAAAAGATATGGCAAGTTATTTGGAAGTAAGTCCTTCAATGCTATCCAATTATGAAAGTGGTGATTATGATTTTTCTCTTTCTCAAATTTGTGATATATGTGAAAAATTAAATCTAAAACTTAACCTTTCGATTGCCGAAAATTAAACACAAAGGAGAATATTGTTATGATAACAAAAACTATGAAATTGTCGGATATAAAGATTTCGGATGCGTTTGCAAGAACTCATGTATCTGAAAGAAAACTACAGAAATGTAGAGATTATTTTGATGTATTTGAAAAAGCCGACCGAGATATTGTACTTTCTTCAAATAATATTTTGATTGATGGATATATTATGTATCTCGTTTATAAGGAGAATAATATAGAGGAAGTTGAAGTCAAGGTAAAATCTACTTATAGAGATTATCCAACGACTTATATCTATGGCAAACACGTCAATGGTAGTAATAAAGTGTATGTTTGGAGAATTCCGCATGATAGAAAATACAATTGGGATAAATTTATTACGCTGATTGAACCTGGCGATATTATTTTGTGTAGAACAAAGTATGGCACACAAGCAATATCGGTTGCCGACATTCAAGTTTACGATAAATGTCCTGTAAATTATAGTGTCAAGAAAGTGGCTTGTTCATTATTTTGGAAAGTGACAGCATCAGCAGAAATGAGGGAGCGAGATTATTCATGTTCTGATAATACAAAAGAAATTGATAAAAATTTGAAAGATACATTGCAGAATTTAAAAGAATTAAGTGATGAATCAGCTTTGTACTCAACTTCTAATTTGATGAGAGAACTACACATTATTAGAAATGGATATGAAAAAGGAGAATAAATATATGAGCAGATGGACACATGTGGCGGCAATATTTAGAATAGACAGTATAGGTGAGATTTCTGACAATGAGATTATCGAACAGTTTGGAAGAACGGTTGATTGGGGAGAGATGGCAGATTTTGATTATGACGATTCTGACGAATGGGTTCAACAAGAGTTTCTTCCAATGGGTAGCGAAGGCAGTCTTCAAATGAGCATTTGGCATAATCCTATTAAAAATGAGATGGCATCTACTACAGTTTCGGTATTCGGAGATTTGAGAGATTATGGTGGGAGTGATGATATTGAAAAGCTGGAGCAATGGTTTGCCAAGTGTTGTGAGAATAATTGGACAAGACAGGCAGTTATGCAAGTTATAGATGAATACTGTGATAAGCCAACAATTTTTCAATATATACAGAACTAATTGAAACGGCAGTTTCAATGCAAAAGATAACCAATATATAGTGGTTAGATAAACAATCAAATACAATATGTAGTATAAAAGAAAGGATATATAATATGGAAAAGATATTAGTTGTAGTAGATATGCAAAATGACTTTATAGATGGATCACTTGGTACAGAGGAAGCACGAAATATTGTTGAGCCTGTTTGTGAAAAAATTAAAAAATTTGATGGAGTAATATTTCTGACATTAGATACGCACTCAGATGATTATCTTGAAACTTTGGAAGGAAGACATTTACCGGTAGAGCATTGTATTGCAAATACCGAGGGTTGGTTGATAAATTCATTTATAAGAAATGCATTAAAATCTAAAAATTATGCTTTTATAGAAAAAGAAATATTTGGTTCAATGAAACTTGTAGACAAGATAGCAAAAATATTGGACAAGGGAGTCAAAGGTTCAATAGAGATAGTAGGATTATGTTCGGACATATGTGTGATATCAAATGCGCTAATGTTGAGAAGTGCTTTCCCTGACACTGAAATAACAGTAGATGCTTCTTGTTGTGCCGGAGTTACACCAAAAAAACATAAGGCTGCGATGGAAGTTATGAAGAGTTGTCAGATTAATGTAATTGGAGAATAAATATGGACAAGTATATGAGTGTAATAACCAATTTTGGGTGTCATTATTCATGCCCATATTGTATTGTAAAAAACAATAATCTTCATATTCCTAAGACTACACTTGATGGGTTGAATTTGTTAAAGAAAAAGATAGAAGATAATAAGTGTAATTGGGTCTCTATCTCTGGTGGAGGAGATCCATTATGGAATTTTGAAAATCACATTGATTGGTACAAGAGATTTTTTGAAATAACAGAGGGTATTAATATTGAATTGCATACAAGCATGCCGAATGTAGATGGAGTTCCTTATCTGTTTTTTGAGAGAATAGTATATCATTTACATGATTTCGAGCAATTAAAAACAATCAAACGGAATCATAGTGGGCAGATTGTCAGAGTTGTTTTTGTAGTTACAGAACGGTTTACAAAAGATTTAATAGATAAGATTGCAACTTATTGTCATGATTCAGATAATATTGATGAATTAAGTTTTAGACAAATGATGGATAATCACTATGAAGAAACTGATTATTGTAGAGAATATTTAAAAGAAGGACACCAAAAGCGTTGGTGGTATATTGAGCAAAATGATTACAATTTATACTATTGCGAAAATGAAGTTTATACAGAGTACAGAAAGATTGGAGAATAAATATGATTAAAATTAATGGAGATATTGTAACAATTAATAAATTCCCTGATGGGACACCGAGAATAAATATTGATGTGAATAGTATTGGAGAATATGATTATGACGGTTCGCCCTGTATTTGGCTTGATTGGATATATGAAAGTAATGATGAGATGTTTTATCTGATGTTAATCAAGAAACATCTTGAAAGGTTTAAAACAAATGTGAATTACTATTTGAATCTTCCATATATTCCAAATGCTCGAATGGATAGAGTTAAAAATAATGACGAAGTATTTACTCTAAGATATTTTTGTGAATTTATTAACGGGTTAAACTTTTCGGGTGTCTATGTCTTAGATGCTCATAGTGATGTTTCTACGGCATTGCTTAATAATTGTTTTGAGGAAAATCCAAAGGAATATATTGAACAGGCAATTGCAAAAATTGGAGAGAGAAATCTTGTTCTTTATTTCCCAGATGCAGGGGCGGCAAAAAGATATTCTGATTTATTTCCTGAACTTCAATACTGTTATGGAGAAAAGAAACGAGATTGGAAAACTGGTAAAATTCTCGGATTAGACATCAGAACGAATGGAATTGATTTAGCTGATAAAGCCGTGTTAATGATTGATGACATTATTGCTTATGGTGGCTCGCTGTATTATAGTGCAGAAGAATTGAAGAAAAATGGTGTAAAAGAAATTTACGCATATGCTACACATACAGAAAACTCAATTCTTGACAAAGAAAAAGGTACTTTAATTAAATCTTTGGAGAATAATACTGTGAACAGACTGTTTACGACAAATAGTTTGTTTAAGGGTAATCATGAAAAAATAACAGTTATGGAGGTCGAAGAATTATGAATAATACAATGGCGTTGCTACTATCAGACACTTATAAACAGTGCCACTCGCGAATGTATCCCAAAGGATTAACTAAGCTAGTATCATATTGGGTGCCTCGAAGATCAATGTTAGAGAACAGAAACAAGATGGTTTTCTTTGGATTACAGGCATTTATCAAAGAATATTTAATGGGATATTTCCAAGAAAATTTCTTCGATTTGCCAGAAGATGAAATGGTGTCTCTTTACACTGATTCAATGGATATACAGATTGGTAAGGACAATTATGATTTAGACAAGATTGTCCAATTGCATAGATTAGGATATTTACCACTAGAGATAAGAGCTTTGTCAGAAGGAACACTTGTACCAATGGGAGTTCCATGCATTGAGATTACAAATACAAATGATGATTTTGCTTGGCTTGTACAGTGGATTGAATGTATCCTACAGGTTGAACTATGGAAACCTTGTTGCCATGCAACAATCGGTCATATGTATCGTGAGATTGCGGATTATTGGTACGATAAAACAACTGATGGATTGTCGGGAGACGTGGCTTGTGCAGACTTTGGTATGAGAGGAATGTCTTGTATGGATGAAGCTGTAAGATGTTCAGCTTCGTGGCTACTTTCGTTCAATAAAACATCAACAATTCCGGCGATTAACTATATAGATAAATATTATAATGCTGATTGTAAAAAGAACGGAATTGGATTAGGTGCTGTATCGACAGAACATTCTGTTATGGGTGCAAATTTCTCTATTGACGGAGATGAAATTACATTCGTGAAGAGACTTTTGACTGAACTTTATCCAAATACATCATTTAGTATGGTCTCAGATACATATGATTATTGGAATATGATAAATAATATTCTTCCGCAATGTAAAGAAGAAATTATGAATCATAATGGTAAACTTCTGGTTCGTCCTGATAGTGGTGATATTGTAGAAATTTCAGTTAAAACAGTTGAAAGACTATGGGATATCTTTGGTGGCTCTATAAATAGTAAAGGATATAAAGAGTTAAACCCTCATATAGGAATCATTTACGGTGATGGCTGTACCCTTTCTAATGTAGAAACAATTTGGAGAGAGTTGGAGAAACGTGGATTTGCAGCCAATAATATTGCTTATGGTGTAGGAGCTTTTTGTTTTACGGCAATTATGGAGAATGGAAAGATGATAGTTGCTACGAGAGATACTTTTGGAATTGCTATGAAAGCAACTTATGGAGTAATTAATGGTAAGAAATTAATGATTTTCAAAGACCCAAAGACAGATACAACTCATCTAAAGAAATCTCATAAAGGTTGTTGTAAAGTCTATTATGAAGACGGCGAATTAAAATGTCAAGACCAATTACTTGAAATGAGTGATGACAGTTTGCTTACTACTGTATTTAAAAATGGAGAATTGATAAGAGAGGATTCCTTTATGGATATCAGAAATAGAATGTACGGAGGAAAATAAAATGGATTTTTATCTTCAAGCTAATAATTCTTATAATAGACTAGAAGAAGAGTTTAAGAAATATGGAAAGCTCATCTTTTGTGTAGATTTTGATGATACGATTTATGATTTTCATAAAAAGGGTAGAACATATGAAAATGTTATTCACCTTTTGCAAAGATGGGAGAACTATTCAGAAGTAATTATCTTTACTGGCAACGGCGAAGATAAATATGAGATGATTGAAAAATATCTGAATGATAATCACATTAAATATAGAGGTATCAATTGTGATGCTTCGGTTGCATTTTCAGGAAGAAAAATTTATGCCAATGTTTATATTGATGATAGAGGAGGACTAATTCAGGTATATCATGAACTATTGACATTAATTGAGAAAATCGAAAAGGGAGAGATTACACATGAATAATTTTGATGCAAAGAAAGTAAAGAATGAGATTGTACAGTGGATTAAGGATTGGTTTAATGAGAATGGTAAGGGATGTTGTGCAGTGGTAGGCATTTCGGGCGGTAAAGATTCTTCTGTTGTAGCCGCATTATGTGTTGAAGCTCTTGGAAAGGATAGGGTATTTGGAGTTCTTATGCCACAAGGTGAGCAGTCAGACATTGATTTTTCTTATAAGCTTGTTAGACATTTAGATATCAATAATTGCATTGTAAATATTGGCGATACGATTTCCACATTGGCAAATGAAGTAAAACCAAAGTTGAACAATCAATGGTCGAAACAAACATCTACGAATCTGCCGGCGAGAATTAGAATGGCTACACTTTATGCTGTGTCTCAAACCATTAATGGACGAGTGGCAAATACTTGTAACCTTTCAGAAACTCTTTTATCTTGGGAAACCAGATGGGGAGACGCTGTTGGAGATTTTTCACCATTGAGTGATTTGACGGTTGAAGAAGTTAAAGCTATTGGTTTTGAACTTGGATTACCAAAAGAATTAATTGAAAAAGTTCCGTCCGATGGCTTGTGTGGAAGTACAGATGAAGACGCACTAGGATTTAAGTATTCTGTAATGGACAAGTATATTAGAACAGGTGAAATTGATAATACGGATATTAAAAATATAATAGATGAAAGAGTAAAGAAGTATCAATTTAAAAGAATGCCAATTCCGTATTTTTCAACAGGATTGAAAAGATACGTTGATTAATGTTGGCTGATTAATTATAGAGTTAAATTATTGTTTTTAACGGAGAATTTCTATTATGGAAGAAATAAAAATTGACTGTGTTTATGATTATAAAGACATAACACATTCATACCTGATTGTACGCATTGTAGATGTCAATAATTTTGAGATATATTCATCTCATGGAGCCCTCATTGAAAAAATACACGATGTGGCTGATTGTTTTTATGTTTTATATTTGTTATCTATAGGGGAATATCCACGAAAGGAAGTATCATGATGAGTTTTACAAAAACATTCCCAATCAATACAGGAACATTTGTTGTTGTTCAAGTAGGAAATACAAAGAGATTGGGTACAGTGGCTTGTTATCAATGCGTAACAGAGGAGGATGAAGAAGATGTGGTTATGGTTTCGGGCTATAAAGAAAGTTGGTGTGGAGAATATTTGCTTAGTGAAGTGAAGATTGCAACGAATGAAGAAATTAAGCAATATATGAAAGGGTAAAAACAAAATATGTTATTGAGTGAAATTGCAGAAAAGATTATAAAAAAAGAATCTAATCTTTCCTTGGAGAATGAGGTTATAGTTGGTAATAGAGAAGAATGGTATGAAGAATCTCTAATCGACCCATTAATAGACTATTATTCATATGACGTATTAAGATTGTGCGGTTGCGGTTGCCCTAATGATACATTAGATGTTATACGCAAATATCTTCATATTCGAAAAGATTGGAAGGACAACAAGTGTGATTATGATGAAGTGCAACAAAGATATAAGACAGAATTGAATATAGATGATCAAGATGATATACAGTGGGGCTTATTACAATTCATGGCATACATTTTGGATGACCGTGGCTTTACGGAGCATGGTAGCAGTATCGGAGGTTGCTGGTTGACTGAAAAAGGCGAGATGTTTCTTACAGTGTTAGATGCATGGGATCAATATAATAAGGAGAATTAAAATGAACATAGGAGAAAAGAAAGAATTTATCGGATATGTTGGAGAATATAGTGATACGTGGTTATTTGAAACTAATAAGACTCCATATTCATCTATAGTTGTATTAGCTATAGATGAATTACTTGGTATTAAAACAGAAGATTGTGAGAAATATAAAATCACGATAGAAAAATTGGAGGCGGAAATGATATGAAACTAACTCATAGATATGATTGTTATTTAGAATTAAACGAATATCTTTCTCATGAATATCATTGTAGGCTAACCAAAGAACTTGATGATTTGGCTGGTTTTGATAAGAAAATGATTGACGAATATGAATATGGACATTATATATTGGTAACTGAAGCGGATATGAAACAAAGACTTTTGTACATACGAATTCCAGGTGGTACGGTTGGCAATATATTTTTGGATAAGACGGAGAATATTATTACGAAGATAACAATTGATACAGATTATGTCGTAGATTCGTATCCTGAGAATGTTCAAGAATATGTTCAGAAATACGTTGGAGAGAAAATTGAAATAGGAGATTAAAGCTTAATTTCAAGAGGAAAAGATATGGAGGTACAATATGAAAGATTTTAATAAAGTGGCAATTGTTAATTTGTTTGACGATTATGCATGCGATGATTATGCAGTTGCATTGTATGATGACGAAGCAAAGCTAATATGTGATTCATGGTTGGTTGTTGTGAATGGATGGGGAAATGAAAATGCAAGGGTACTTGGAGAAATTAAACGTGTTTTTCCTATTGAAGATTGTGATAAAGAAATAGTTGGACAAGTTATTGGTGTTGTGAATATGGATGCGTATAACAAAAGACATATAGAAGAAAAAAGATTAAAAGAGACGGCAGAAAAGAAAGCTACAATTGAAAAGGAATTGGAGCAAGAAATCAATAAATACAAAACAGTTACGTATTATGAAGATATGGCAAAGAAATATCCGAATAATTCAAGATTACAAGACTTGGTTAATAAGTTGTTAGAATTGGGAGAATAATCATATGTGGGAAGATATTTTAGGACGATTAAGGAAGTTGTCCAAAGAACAACTAATTTACATCATCGAACAATACCGCAATGTAACTCGTAGAATGAGTGATACTCTTGTAAGAGAAAGCCAAGGTTATAATTCAAGTAAAGCTTGTGATGATATACGAGATTGTTTACAGGATTGTGATTTTATTCGTACTCATGAATTGGCTACTTATGTAGATATGAAGCTTGGCAAGATTTCCGGTGAAGAATATAGAGATATAGTGTTGAGAGAAGATGCCGATTAAATATTACTTTCAAGAGAATAGAAGGAGGGCAATGTATGTTAATGGTAGGGAAATTTGACGAATGCCTTGACAGAATTAAGGCAATAAACGAAAACAATAGATTAAGAATTGAACAACTTGAAACTGAAAATCAATATTTAAAAGAAGAATATAACAAAGATGAAGAAGTCAAGAAAATGCAACAAGAGTTGGACATAATGAAAAAAGATTTGAGACGTGGCTTCCCTATTTCGGAAAGAGAGCAAAAAGCGATTAAAGAATGGCAAGAAAAGCATGACACTGAAGTCCATGGATTTAAAACATTAGAAGATAGACTTCATGCAGGCGGTCTTATTGGCGGTAGATATACTTACCATTTTGTTCCGACAAGCATAGGAGTTTCTGGCACAATTCAATGTAGTTGTGGTGAAGAATTTGAGTTTTGCAAATTGTGATATGAGGAAATAATTTATGAATGTTTATGGCGAAGAAATGATTCTTATAAAAAATAGTGATGGGACATATAGAATAGAGGTACATAATTGTCCTTTTAAAGATTTGAATGGAGAAGAAATTAATGGCACAATAATATTTCCAAGAGTATTAAAAGATGATAAAAATTCATTTATACATGTAAATGAATCACCGGAATCCACAATTTGTGAAGTGATTTTGGACAAATAAATAAAAAGGAGAATAAACTTATGAAAAAGAAAATTTGCGTAGCATTGGCAATTATGGCAACATTGAGTTTGGCAGGTTGTCAAGCAACAACAAGAAAATGGGGTGGTTCTACAACTATTGAATTAGATCCAAATCTGAAATTAGAGGAAATAACATGGAAAGATGATTCATTGTGGTATCTTACACGTCCTATGACAAAGGACGATGTTGCAGAAACACATACATTTAAAGAGTCGTCTAACTTGGGGATCATTCAAGGCACGGTGACTGTTATAGAGACAAAAGAATGAAAACCTGATTTCAAGGAGAATATTGTAATGGTTAAAGATGCAAAAGATAGAGACGAAAAATATGAATTAATAAAAACTTGTTTCAATCTTGGAGGAAAACCATATATAAAAATTTGTTGCCCACGTTGTGGTAATTCAACAGAAGAAAGTTATCAAGTGATTACAGATATTCCTAAAAAATTATATTGTTCTCAATGTGGGACAGAAATTATACAGCCAATTCAATTTGCTAAAGTTTTATTTAAGTTTAAATAAAAAGGAGAATGTATATATGAATGCAAATATCTTCGACGAAGATGACCTGGTTTAATTATAGGAGGAATTTATGAAAGGTTACGTTGTTGAAAAAGAGTTTAAATACAAAGGTTTAAAATGTGTTGTATTGCTTTTAGCAAGAGGACATAGATGTGGTTATGTGGGAGTTCCGAAAGGACATCCTTTGTATAATGTAGCTTATATGGATTGCATGTCGCATTTTTATTGTCATGGAGGTCTTACATATTCGGGTGGTGGAGAGAATTCTTCATATCCTATTAGTAGTGATTTGTGGTGGTTTGGATTTGACTGTTCTCATTGTGAAGATAAACCAGATTGGAATTCTGTATTAAAAGCTTTTCCAGACCAAAGTGATAAAATATATCAACAAAAAATGCTATCAGATATATGTTCTTTAGGAGGAGAGATCCGCACGACAGAATATGTGGGAAATGAATGCAAAGAACTTGCGGAACAATTAGCCAATTATGAAGACTATAAAAATCCGTCTGACGAACAAAAAGGCATCGTCATGCGATATTATAATGAGAATAACGAGTTGGGTGTATTATACAGTCCTGGTTATGGAGTTGGGTGGAGTTCTATGGGCGATAAAGAATTAGCATATGATAAAAGAATCGTAGAGTATTGGTTAACTGAACACCCTGATATTCAAAAGATGGAAATGTATCTTAAAAGAATTGGATACCACGGTGTTTGGATGGGCGGTTATAATAATTTAAAAATCGCTTGGATTCCAAAAGGTACAATGTTTTATATTCATGAGTATGATGGCTCAGAAAGTATTGAAACACCCAAAAGTTGTGGAATGATGATGGCATAAGATTGATAGGTAGGAGGAATTATTATGAGTTTGTTATGTGATAGAGCGAAAAACAAATTGGACAAAAGTAAAAGAAAATATAAAGAATGTCCGCAATCAAAATTTCCGAATCGAGAAGCAGAATTATTTTGTGAAAATTGTGGACACTCTTTAGGAAAAAAAGATGTTTTAATTATTGATTTGGAAACAGTGAAGTATTGTTCAAAATGTATTGAAAAATATATAAAAGAGACACCGTTCGATATTCCTGATGGTACGGTGGTTAAAGACTTTGGTGATTCTGTTTATTTAAAATATAAAAGTGGTGGTTATATAGAACAAACAGTTCTAAAGGATTGTTATTTCACCACAAAAGGCAGATACATTAAAGTAAAAGGCAAAAGAGTATATATTTAAGCTTGAAATTTTGCTTTCATTTTGATTTTTAAATAGAGAATAATTTTGTGTAGTATTTACTACGTCTTTGGGCTATTCGCCCGATAATTCAATTTTAAATTATAAAATATGAAAGGAGTAAGAGGTTTGTGCGCACTAAAAACTATAGTTTACTCCTAAAACAGTATGGAATTAAATCGGATATATAATGAAGATTGTTTTAAAACCATGGAGAGAATGTCCAGTGAATTATGTGCAAACATATTAACCTCTCCATTTTATAACACGAATAAAAAGCAATGTAAATCAAATACTCTTATGAAGTCAAATAATGCTTCAAGTAAATTTCCTTATTTGAGATATGATACACATGTAGACAATATGACTGATGAAGAATATTGTAATTTTACTCATAAATTATTTTTGGAATTTGATAGAATTTTAAATCAACATGGAACTGTTTTATATAATCTTTCTTATGGAAATAACAATAGAGATGGAATGTTTAAAGCTATAAATACAATTATCACACAAACTCCATTCACAATTGCTGATGTAATTACATGGAAGAAAAGTTCTGCAATGCCAAACAATTGTAGTCCTAATAAACTTACCAGAATTACTGAATTTGTATTTGTGTTTTGTAAAAAAGACCAAATTGATACGTTCTATTGCAACAAGCCTATTGTGAGCCATAGAAAAACGGGACAAGCTTCGTATGGTAATATTTTTAATTTCATTGAAGCCAAAAATAATGATGGTTCATGTCCATACAATAAAGCAACTTATTCAAGTGATTTATGTAAACAACTTTTAAACATATATGGTTGCAAGGATGGAATTGTATATGATCCATTTATGGGAACGGGAACAACGGCTGTTGCTTGTAAAGAGTTGAGTATAAGTTACATAGGCAGTGAAATTTCTAAGAATCAATGTGAGTGGGCAGAAAATAGGTTATCAAAAGTGTAAAGAGTATTGATTGAAAGAAACATTTCAAAGGAAGAATTTAGGAGTAAATTATGAATGATTTTCACAAAATAGGAAGTTTCATTAAACTAAAAATGATGGAACAGAATAAGAGCATTCAATCGTTGGCTGAAGAAAGCGGATATTCTACAAAAGATATCGGAAAAATTTTAGACGGAAGATTGTTTTTATCTCCAAAACAAATAGAAGAAATAGCTGGTATTTTAGATTTGGACATTAATGAAATGATTAATTGTATAGATGTAGATTCTATTGAATATGTAGGGGAATTTACAAAAGAAGAAAATAAAGATAAGCTTCTTGATTACATTGATAGATATGTTGATTTAAAAGAGGTAACTCAATTTACACAGACAGAGAATAGATAACTAAGAGGTAGAGAAAATGAAAAGACAAATTAGAAGAAATATATTTGAAACCAACTCATCAAGCACTCATTCATTAACAATGTGTAGTGAGGAAGAATTTGAACAATGGAAGAATGGTAAAGTCCTATTCGATGAGGATGGCGAAACCTTCGTAAAAGCAAGTGAACTATCAAATAAAGATAAGGAATCTGCAGCTCAAGAGTATGAGGATAATAAAGATGAGTATTCAAAAGATTGGTCAGAATTATCAGAGACTGCGAAAGAAAGATATTATACAAAATATGCGAAAGAGAATGATCTTATAAATGAAGATGCAAAAACTTATGAGGAATGGGGATGTTGTGACTATCTGGAAACTTTCGTAGATAAATATACAACCAAAAGTGGAGACCGAGTTGTTGCGTTCGGTAAATACGGATATGATGGTTGATTAAGAGTCAAAACATTATAGTGAATGAAAAGTATGAAGGATATTTGGGAGGTAAAAATGAAAATTTTAGGGAGTGACACGAATGGAAATTTTAGAACTGCTATATTTGAAGATGGAACAAAAATAAGAGAAACAAATGATGATGAATTTCAGGCTGCCTTTGCAGAAAATATGGATATAAAAATAACAAATTATTGTGATATGGGCTGCCCGTTCTGTCATGAAGGAAGTACAACAGACGGTAAGTTTGGTGATATTATGAATGAAAAATTCGTTGATACCTTGCATCCATATCAAGAAGTTGCACTCGGCGGCGGAGATGCCACAAGTCATCCTGATTTAATTCCATTTTTACAAAAGTTAAAAGATAGAAAAGTCATTGTAAATATGACAGTAAATCAAATCCATTTCGAAAAAAAACAAGGCTTGATAAAGAAGCTTGTAAATGAAAAGCTCATATATGGTTTAGGAGTTTCACTTGTAACTCCCACAGAAAACTTTATTAAACTTATCAAACAATATCCTAATGCAGTCATTCATGTAATCAATGGTGTGTTAAAGCCATCAGACATACAGGCGTTGGAGAATAATAATTTGAAGATTTTGATTTTGGGATATAAACATTTAAGACGTGGTGATGATTTTTATGATATAGACCATGAGAATATTGAAATTAGGCAAAGCTGGTTGTATGAAAATCTTTCGAATATTATTGAAAAGTTTAATGTTGTTAGTTTTGATAATTTAGCCATTGAACAATTAAATGCGCGAAGATTAATGACGGACGAAGAATGGAATGAGTTCTATATGGGTGACGATGGTACAATGACCTATTATATAGACATGGTAGAACGAAAATTTGCAAAGAGTTCAACGGCTGCGTTTGACAAAAGATATGATTTGTTAGATTCTGTTGATGAAATGTTTGAGCAAATAATATCTCAACAGAGTTAAAGACAAAATAACAATAAACAGTTCAAATAGAGAATATTAAATAAAGAGGATAAAGATTATGGGATTTTTTAGAAACATTAACTGTATAAGAAAAGTGATTTGTGATATTCGGTGGGATATGACTGTTATCAGAGATCAATTAAAAATAATTAATAAAACTATAATTGATAAGCCTGAAGATTCAGATAGAGTAAAGTTGCTTGAAGAACAAGTTGATTGCCTTATCAAAAATAATTTTAAAGATGGAAAGGCATATGATTCAATTGTTCTTATACCATCAAAAAAGATGAGTGATATGGGTCAAATGCCAATGATTATACATCGTGGCGAAAAGATTAATACAGATAATATGACTTCATTCAATGTGTCGTGGAGTTATGGTGATGGTGCAATTCTTACAACTAAAAAGGAGTAATGTTATGGATATTATATGTATGAATGGGCTATATAAGCTGACAATTAATAAAGAATATACGATAATAGCAGAGAATATCATGAAAGCAAAACAAGAATTTCTTCAATTTCTTTCTACAGATTTTGATAGAGCGGTCGATAAAAAGCTTGGCGATTATGGTTTTGATTCGGAGAATATAAATAGATGAAAACAATGTTTCAAAGGGAGAGTGTTGCGACATGATGAAGGGCGATAAGATAAAATTGAAAAAGGGAATAGGTACACTTAGACATATTGGTGCAATATGCGAAGTGACTGATGTGTCAGAAGACGGCATAATTTCTTTTAGATACAAAAATAAATATGAAGGCTGTATCTCAGAAGATGTGTGTGCAGAATATTTTGATGAAGTTCACAAGTGGAGCGAATGGAGAAAGAAAAATGGTGGGAATTACTTCAACAATGATGGAAGATTTTATGCATTTGTTTATGAATACAGAACCGATGGCAAAAAGATTCAAGTACGAAGTGGGAAATATAAAGCAGAGGCTTGTTGCCATAAAGATGATACATATAATGAGGAGATAGGTTTATTCCTAGCAAGCAATAGATTGTTTATAAAAATTCTTCAAGACATGGTTAATTCTGAAATTCGTCAAATGAAATATGATGTAGTAGATGAACTTTTTAGGAATGTGGCAAAGGCAAGTGCAAAATTAGGTGTTAAATTTGTATAAGTAAATAAACTTTTCATCGGATGAAACGGAGAATGTATAGGTAGAAGGGTAGAAAATATAGTGAGTACAAAATATTACATACATACACAAAACAAGGAATTTGTTGAGAAGTATTTCTTTAATGAGTATAGACTTGTGGACGAACCTTGTTTTGGCTATGAAATTTGTATTGGACGTAGAAGTGGTGGATGGAAGCCTTTGTTTAATCAACACAACGACGCATATACTTCCGTTGAAGAAATGAAAGAATTTTTATCCATACATTCCGATAAAATTTCTATATATGATGAATCTGAACGATTTATTACTTTAAATGAATTAGAAGATGGGTTAATAAATTGGGGAGAGCATCAGGCAGTCAAGTATATGAAGTATAACGCTCAAGAATCCGACTTAGACGATATTCGTTTTGATATAAGTACAAAAGACGATTATGATATAAGAGCTCCATTTGACCATATTGAATATAACAAAGTAATAGATAGGCTTGCTCCCGAATTAAAAACGTATAGAGGTCATTATACTCATGATAAAGATAATTATGATTTTGTGTCGGGTTGGTGGAGTAACCCAAGACCAAGAGGATTATTGAGGAGGCTGTTTAATGAGTTGGAATCCAGTAATGAATAAATTCATTGAAATAAAAAATGAGTTTCATAAAAGAATGGGATATGTTACATATGACATGGACGGGAAGAAAACCTGTTTGGAACTATGGGTCGAATGTTTAAATAACATTGACCCCATAAATCAATATCCTGAATATACAGACTTACTTTCAAGATTAGAACTAAACCAAAACGGACAGTTTCTTCTTTTGAGATACGGTCAATATAGCGATATCTACAATGGAGAAGTTGATAATTCCGGTGAGGAATTATGGAGTATATATGATGGATTTTATCGTGAATGTAGAAGTATAGTAATTGATATAGTAAATGACAAAATAGTTTTGTGTCCATTTGCTAAATTCTTTAATATTAACGAACTCGAAGAAACAAGTTTGGAGAATATACAAAGTAGGATTGGCAATGCAAAAACAGTTGAATTTTCAAATAAGTTGGACGGTTCTATGCAGTCAGCTACTTGGTATAATGGTCAAATTATAATGGCAGGCAGTCAATCTATTAATCCAAATACTTCATGGAGATTACAAGATGGTTATAAGATGATATATCAGTTACCTGGTTATGAACGAATGTTACGAGAATATCCCAATATCACTTTTATTTTTGAGTACATTTCATTAAAAGATACACATGTCGTTAAATACACAAAAGAGCAAGAAGGATTATATCTTATCGGCATGAGAAGTAATTTGACCGGCGAAGAATATTCATATGAATCAATTCTCAAATTCGCAAAATTATACAATATTCCAACAACAGAAATCTTCAACAAGACCTTGGATGATGTTATGACCGAATTAGACGATAAGTCATCTGATGAAGCGGAAGGTTTTGTAATCAATATTGACGGTTATAAGGTTAAATTAAAATACAATGATTATGTGCATATTCATAAAGTATTATCTAAGTTATCGTCTATTAATTTAGTGATTTCTTCTATCGCTGACAGTTGTTATGATGATTTGCTATCGAAATTACCAAAGGCTTATCATGAAAATGTTAAGAAGATAGCAACCGTTGTTATGAAGTATATTACTGAGACCACAAAAAATATAAAACAATACTATGATACTGCTCCCAAAACCAATAAGAAAGATTTTATGATATATGTTTCAGAAAATGTTCCTAAGGAGTATCAAGTATATTGTAGAGAATTATATTATGGTCATGATATCAATGTTTTAAAAAGTGGCAACAAAAAGTCACCTCGATATAAAAAATTAAAGGAAATGGGAGTAGACGATTATTCTATGCTCTTCAAGGAGGAATTGAAGGATGTTTAAACAAGAAGTGCAAAATCAAATTCAACAACATTATGACAAACTTATATCGTTAGGCTACAATGTTGTTGGTGTATTTTTATACGGTTCACAAAATTATGAGTTGGATTACTCTGGTTCAGATGTCGATTCAAAAGCAATAATTCTTCCTACATTAAACGATATTGTGTTTAATCGTCAACCTGTAAGTACGACACTTGATATGGGGAATGGTTGCTTATGTGATGTAAAAGATATTCGTAAAATGTTTGAGTGTTTTAAGAAACAAAATATTAACTTTGTTGAACTTTTGTTTACTCAATATTATATTTTAAATCCAATTTATGAAGAACTATTCGCACCTATGCTTGATAATGCCGAAAAAATTGCAAGGTACAACAATTACGCAAGTGTTAATTGTATGTGCGGAATGGCATTTGAAAAGTACAAAGCTCTTACATATCCGTATCCAAGTATCGTAGATAAGATTGAGAAATATGGTTGTGACCCCAAACAATTACATCATATTTTACGTTTGAAAGATTTTATCGAAAGATATTGTAATGGCGAAAGTTACCGTACTATTCTAATCCCTAAAAATAAGGATATGTTGCTCGATATTAAATCTAATTATCATTATGAATTAGAATATTCGAAAAATTTAGCAAAAGAAACGTGTGAGTGGATTAAACAATATAAACAAGAGTATATGGAGAATAATCCATTGGAGATTAATACTGAGGCAAAAGATGTTATGGAAAAGGTGATGACAAACTTAATTACATTCAGTATAAAAAATGAGGTGTGTAGGAATGAGTAAACCAAAACTATATGTTATGTGTGGTTTGTCCGGAAGTGGTAAATCTACCATTGCCAAACAGATTGTAAATGATAATCCTGATACAGTTGTTATATCAACTGATATGATACGAGAACAATTAACCGGCGAAGTCGGAGACCAGTCTCAAAATGATGAAGTGTTTGAACTTTTTCATACATTAATCCGAAAGCGTTTGGAGAATAAATATAATGTGATAGCCGATGCAACAAATATCACAATGAAGTCTCGTCGAGCAATTCTTAATAAAGTCAATGGACTAGACATAGAAAAGATTTGTTACATAATGCCGAAACCATTTGAGTGGTGTCAACAAGATAATAAAAATAGACCACATCCTGTTCCTGATGAAGTGTTGGAAAAGCAAATTAGAAGATTTGAAATTCCATTCATTGAGGAAGGGTGGAGCAAGATTATTATTCATGATGAATTTAAAAATCATGTGAGAAATTTGGTTAATGAAATAGCTTATATGGGAGATTTCGACCAAAAGAATCCTCATCACACAATGGATTTGTACAAGCATTGTTTAAATACTAAGAAATTAATGAAAGAAAAGGGTTATGAAAATCCTTGGCTGGGCGGTGCGATGATGCATGACTTAGGTAAATTGTCAACTCAAACATTTGATGATCTTGGCATAGCTCATTACTTTGACCATCACGCATACGGTTCGTATTTTGTATTGAGTCGAATACCTCAAAATTTAGAAGTATTAGACGTATGTTTCCTTATCAATTATCATATGTTGCCGTTTAGTTGGGAAAGTGAAAAAACGAAACAACGCTGGCGAAAAAGATTCGGAGAATATAAGTATAAGATACTTATGGATTTTCATGAATGCGATATACAGAGGTGATAAAGGAAATATATGAGTAAAGAGTTATCTAATAGAGAACAAAAGTTTCGGGATGAGTATATGGATATTTTGTATCAGGCTATAAGGAAAGAACATCCACCTGGGAAATACCTTCTCTTAGACAAGGACGATTTGAGAAAATTGACGGAACTGTTCAAAAGAGTTTATCAAGAAGGAGAATATATTGATATGAATGATATTAAAGAATTTCTTACAAAAGAACATAAAGAACTTATTCATAAGAAAATTGTAAAAACAATTGAGGATATGGACTTTACTTCTATAATAGAAGATTTTATCAATGATGAATTGGATTATGTTAGAGATCAAGATAATGTTGATGAATTCTTGGAAGAACAAATTATAGAAATTGTCCGTCAGCATTTAGTTAAGAGTGGATTGTTAAAGGAGAATAAGTAAGTATGAATTATTTTATTTCGGATTTACATTTGGGTCATAAGAATGTTTTAAAGTTTGATAATCGTCCATTTATCAATATAGAAGAACATGACAAAACAATTATTGATAATTGGAATAATAAAGTTAATGATAATGACGATGTATATGTCTTGGGTGATATTAGTTGGCACAATGCCACCAAAACTATTGAAATTTTCAAACAGTTAAAAGGTCGCATACATTTAATTCAAGGAAATCATGACAATAGAATATTAAAAAACAAAGAATTATACAACTTATTTGTCGAGGTTGTAGATTACAAGGAACTAAAAATTGACAATGAAATTTCAGTTGTTTTATGTCACTATCCGATGCCATGTTTCAAAAATCATTACTATGATTGGATACATCTTTACGGGCACGTACATAATAGTTTTGAAGAAAATATGATACAACATTTTAGATATGAAATGGGAGCATTATATGATAAACCTTGTCATATGTACAACGTCGGTGCGATGATGAAGTATATGGATTATACACCGAGAACACTAGAAGAAATTAGAACAGGATGGATATTAGAGTCATAAGATAGGGCGTCATGATGAAAATGTTCGTAAGGTCTAATTGGAAAACTATAAGTAGGGATAAGATTATAGAGGTGATAGATTGAAAGTATACAATACTTGTTGTAAAGTTAGTAATTATTGTACTGGCGAATTAGAAGAAGTGTTAAATCAATATTCAGATTATGGGTTTAATTTGGTTTCAACGCTTATTGCAAAGAATGAATGTGACATAGATGTTATGTATTTGTTTTTTACAAAAGTATGCGAATAATTAGTAACCTAATGAAAATTAAATTTCAATTAAAATAGGAGAGGCAACAACCTCTCCATGAAGAAACATAATAAGAATTTTAATTCGTCTCAAGTTCATAGTAGTTAAGAGCACCTTCTGGATACTCGTAAATACTTCCAGTGACACTAAAAGTTTTACCGCAATTAGGACATTCGAATTCTTCACATTCGATAGTATGTTCTCTTTCAGAACCCATTCCTCTGTCGTCATCAATAACATCAGAACTAACAATATGATTTCTCCAGTTGTGAGTAATGGAATTGCCACAATGAGGGCACTCGACAGGTAGATTAAACATAATTTGCTCCTTTCTTATTCGTGATTGTGATCTTGATATATTGCACAATTTTGATAACCAAACGATGCCGTGCAGAGAGCATCATCATGTTTACAGTAAACACCCTTAAAACATTTTGATGAACCAGCAGCTTGAGGTTTGTGTGTGACTTTATCAATGTAGCATGGCTCAGAAAAATAACATGGTGATACTGTTTCTAGATCTGTTACAAAAGTCATATATGTAATCCCTCCTTTCGTTATATTATTTTAATTAAATTGTATCATATTTACAGTTATTTTGCAATAAAAAGTATAAAAATGTAATATATTTGTAATCAAAAATGCAGATGTAGGGTCTGAGATGAATTATTAAGTAATTTAAAGATAGAAGGGAGAATATATGAATAAGAATAAGGAAATATATGAACGCTTAAAACGTGAGTTACTGTTCTCGTCTTCGCGAGATGATACTCCATATATAGATGAAAACGGATATATCGTTATTCCATTAAAAGAGCAGAAGAAAATACAAGAAAGGATGAGGTTAATGTATCCATATTATAAATTAAGAAGAACAGAAGAAGATAAAGAGTTTTTCTTTAATAATATCGGATTCTTCAATTTCTGGGATGAATATTTGATTTTACATACTCCTAAAATGAAAAATTACTATAAGTGTATTGTAAATAGAACTGGTAAAAAGTTTTCAATGCCAAAACTAAATGACGAAGTGGAGACGGAAGCAGCACGAGTAATGAATAATTCATTTAAGGAAAGAAAGCCAGAAGAAATGTATGAAGACTTTTTCGAATTAAAAAATATCGAATGTATTAGTTATGAATAAAAAATAGACAATCAACAAATTTTGGTCGAGGAGTTGATTGTCTATATAAAAGGATACTTCATAATGGGATATACCATTACTCTGTATTTTTATATTTTAACATATTTTTGCAGAAATATCAAGTGTTATTTTTATCATTTTGTTTGGGTGGGAATTAGCATACCCTTGGACAATCTGTGTCCATAAACCACTGTTCATATAGTTCACATAAATTTAATTCTATGTTCCGTCCATTTGGGCGTTCATATAGATTTTATTACGTTAATTTTTATTTCAAGGAGGATACTTTAGAATGGGATTTAAAGTACAAAAAGCAGTAAGAGAAAAAATTTATACAAAGGTGGCACTCATGGCGCCTTCCGGCGGCGGTAAAACTTATTCAGCATTAAGACTTGCCACGGGTATGAAAGAAGAACTTGAGAAGGTTACAGGAAAGCCTTGTAGAATCTTAATGGCTAATACAGAAGGGGCAAGAGGTAGATACTACGCCAATGAGTTTGATTATGATATTATCGACCTTGTAGAACCTTTCAATCCTGAACAGTTTTCGGATGCAATTGATTTTGCAGTAAATGAGGGATATGACATTCTTCTTATGGACAGTACATCGCCAGAGTGGGATGGTAAAGGTGGATGTCTTGAGTTGCAACAAAAGGCTGGAGGTACATATCAGTCATGGGGTAAAGTTACTCCTAGACATGATGCGTTTATCAACAAGCTTGCAACAAGTCCGATTCACATAATTGCCACTATGAGAGGTAAAGATCAATACGAAATTGAGAAGGATGATAGAGGTAAAACAAGTATTAAGAAACTCGGTGTTGGTGCAAAACAGAGAGATGGTTTCGAATATGAGTTTACTTGCACTTTTACAGTAGATCAGAAAACACATATGGCAGAACCGCAAAAAGATAATACACATATTTTTGAAAATGATAATGCAACACTTCTTACAGAAACACATGGTCAGAAGATTATTAAATGGGCAAATACTTCTGATATTGAACCGACAAGACCTAAATTTACAACAACTACCGCAGTGACGGAATCAGTAGAAGACATTGCTGTTATTAAGAAAGAGATTATTTCAGTGTGTACACAACTTGGTGGAACAAAGAATGAAGCTCTTATGACTACATTAAAGGAATTCGCACCTAGTGGAAATCCAAATGCAATTAAGGATATACAGAAAGCAAAGGATTGTCTATCAAAGATTAAGGATATTCAACCAACACAGGCATAATTTAAGGAGGACGAGAATATATGAACAAAGTAATTTTAATGGGAAGACTAACAAGAGATCCAGAGGTTAGACAGAGCGGAGATACGGTAGTGGCAAGATTTTCTCTTGCTGTTGACCGTAGATTTAAGAAGGACGGCGATCAGACTGCCGACTTTATCAATTGTGTAGCATTTGGCAAGACTGGAGAGTTTATTGCGAAGTATGCTCATAAAGGTACAAAGTTTGTTATAGAAGGACGCATTCAGACTGGCTCTTATACAAATAAGGACGGACAGAAGGTATATACAACTGATGTTATTGTAGAACAGGTTGAGTTTGCAGAGAGTAAGACTTCTGCTAATGAAAATGCGACAAGTGACACTACCGACACTACCGACTTCAATGTTCCGGCTGGTACAAATTTTATGGATACCCTAGATGACGTTGACGAGGAACTTCCATTTAACTAAAAAGAGGTATCTATGGCAGATAAAAAAGAAAAAGAATATATCTGTGCATACAAATATTGTTTACATCACGGAGAAAAGGTGAAAGCCTCAGAATCCGTGGTTGTAAACAAGAAGCATTACCATTGGGATTGCGCGGGTATAAAACAAGAAATTAAGGATTGTGTTGATGCTTATATGGATTGTATAGAAGATAAAACACAATTTCCTATTGCATGTAGAGCAATAAATACAATGGTGTTCAAGAATAAGGTACCTATAGAGTTTATTAAAAAGAATATAGAATCGTCAAAGTTATATTATTCAACAAAGCCAGTTCAGATTCTATATGGACTTAGAAAATTATTTTACGAAAAAAGAATTTAGAAAACAGGCGGTGAGTAAGTGTTAATCGAAAAAACTGACATCGAGAAAGCTAAAGATAAACTTGGCGATAATAATGCATTTTTTATGGCAGAATTACTTGGATTAGAAAATTTTGATGATAAAAACTTAAAAGCATGTTGCCCTTATCATAATGAGGATACTGCAAGTTTTATATATAACAAAAAAAATAAGACATTTCACTGTTTTGGGTGTAATAAAACAGTAGATATTATTGATGTTTTAATGGAAAAAGGAAATACATTTTTAGAAGCCGCCAAATACTTATTTGAGAAAGCCAATATTGAATACAGTTTTGGCGAAAAGGATGTAAAAACTCGTCACAATTACAGATATCCACATGAAGAAGTAATCAATGAAAAATCTCAGGTAATTGATTATTGGGGAAAACGTGGTATTTCAAAGAATGTTATTGATTATCTTGATATTCGAGAAGATATACACGGTAATGGAGTTTTTAATTTTTATGATACAAATGACGTATTAACTATGGTTAAGTATAGACCAGCGAGAACGGTTGAAAAACATTCTGGTCAGCCTAAAACATGGTGTCAGAAAGATGCTGACACTTCATCGCTTTTATTCAACATGAATAGGGTAAACACGTCTAAACCGCTACTCATTACAGAAGGGGAAACTGATTGTGCAAGTGCTATTGAAGCGGGTTATATTAATACAGTCAGTGTTCCACTAGGAGCTGGTAATCTTCATTGGATTGAAGAAAATTGGGATTGGCTAAATAATTTTGATTCAATCATTATTTGGTCAGATAATGATGAGCCAGGTATTAAAATGAGAAAAGAATGTATTTATCGTCTTGGCACATGGAGAACAAAATATATATCAGCACCAGAATTCTTTGAGAAAGATAACGGAAAGAAGATTCCGCTAAAAGATATAAATGACTGCCTTCAGATTGGTGGTAAAGATTTTGTTATGAATCTTATATCAGAGGCAAAAGATGTTCCAGTAAAAAGCGTAGTTGATTATTCTGAAATCGAGGAACTTGATATTTCGCAGATGGACGGTGTAAAGACGGGAATTAAACCATTAGATGACGAGTTAGTGAAAATATTCTATGGAACGTTGACTGTATTATCTGGCAGACCAGGTAGTGGCAAGACGAGTATTATAGATCAAACAATCGCTAGAACTATTGATGACGGCAATCCGGTGTTTTTATTTAGCAAGGAAATGCCTGAAAGAATGAGTGCTAACTGGTTTAATACAATTATTGCCGGCAGAAGAAATATGATTGAAAGAACAAGTCGTGACAATCGTAAATATTACATAGTTCCACAAGCGATACAAAAGAAAATGCAGGCACATTATAATAAGAAACTTTTTATTTACAGAGATGATGAACCTAATGATGTAGATTCTGTTTTGAAATCTGCCGAAGAGTGTGTTCGAAAATTTGGTTGCAAACTAATCGTACTTGACAATCTTATGATGATTGACTTGAATTGTTCTGAGAGCGATAAAAATACGGCTCAAACTAATCTCATAAATGCTTTGATTAAGTTTGCTGCTAAATTTAATGTAGCCGTTGTTTTGATAGCTCATCCTAGAAAGACGCAGGACACAAACTCTGATATTGAAATGTATGATATATCGGGCACTTCCAACATTATTAATCTTGCTATGAGGTCTATAGGACTGAGAAGAGTTTCTAAGAAAGAAAAAAATGATCAAAAATCTAAATGGCACAATTATGATGTAGTTCTAACAGTTATTAAAGATAGATTACTTGGCAAAGCCGATTTTCAGATGGGATTATGGTATGACTTAACATCACGTAGATTTTATACAGATTACGATGAGTTTGATGCTAAATTTGCGTGGGATAACAATGTGTATACTGATAGACTACCATACGTTGATAGAAGTATGGACAACATATTCCCAGATCAATAAGGAGAATAATTATTATGAAACTTCCTAAGAATGTTAAGGATATTTCTGGGTTACGAGTAGGAAGACTTGTTGTAAGAGAATTTTCACATTTGCAGAATCACAAAGCTATATGGTTTTGTGATTGTGATTGTGGAAGTAGGGCAATCCCTAAATACGGTTATGCTCTGACAAGCAAAAATCCAACACAATCTTGCGGATGTCTGCAAAGAGAGATTGCTAAAGAAAATATGAAAAAGGTTTCTAACGGAAATATTGGCAAAAGAAAAGGTAATAGGTATATAAAACATAAAGGTTATTATGAAGGTTTGATTGTAATGGAAACGTGTTCTTAATCGACGATACTGATTATGAAAAAGTATCTCAATATACATGGTGCATAAATGATAATGGATATTTTTCAACAACTATAAATGAGCAAAAAGTTTATTTGCATAGATTTGTTTTGGATTGCTCTTATAACGACGGAATCATTGTTGATCATATTGATGGTGTGCGTTCCGACTGTAGAAAGAAAAATTTACGAAAAGTAGATAGTTTCGTTAATGCGTGGAATGTAAAAACAATCAACAAATATGGTGCGAAGAATATTAGAAAAAGAGGTCGTAAATATGAAGTGCGAGCTATGTATAAAGGGACAACATATTATGTTGGTTTGTTCGCAAGTTTAGATGAAGCAATAAAAGCAAGGACAGACTTTGAAACTGAACACTATCCTGAATATAGGAGGGACAATATTGGAAGATGAATTAGATTTTATATTAGACACAATGACATGGAGTTTTTCAAGATTAAATGCATTTTATAATTGTGCTTATGAATTTTATTTACACTATATTGAATGTAATAAGTCTGAAAATGGATTTTTTGGAGAATATGGCTCGCTTATTCATAAAATTCTTGAAAAATATGAAAAAGGTGAACTTTCCTTGTTTGAGTTGAATGAGTATTATGAGGAACATTTCGACTGTGATGTTCCTCACGATGCTCCACCAAACAAATTCGTGAATATAAGACAATCGTATTATGACAAAGGGGTTGATTACCTTAACAACATTGACCTTGACTTAGAAAAATATGAAATTCTTGGAGTTGAGAAGAAAGTAGAATTTAAAATCAACGATAAGAACTTTGTAGGATATATAGATTTACTTGTAAAAGATAAAGAGACTGGTGAAATTATTATTATAGACCACAAATCTGCAAGTATTAAAATTTTGAAAAGTGGTAAGATTAGCAAATCTGATCAGCAACATTTCTTAGAATTCAAACGACAACTTTATTTGTATTCAATTCCAGTAATAAAAGAATATGGTTCAGTTTCGAAATTGAAGTGGAATATGTTCAAAGACCAAAAATGGATAGAAATACCGTGGGTGCAAGAAGAATATGAAGAAGCTATTCAATGGGCGAAAGACACTCTTGAATTGATAGAGAATGAAAAAGAGTGGCGACCAAACCCAGATTATTATTACTGTAACTATCTTTGCGGACAGAGAAATCATGCTTGTGAGTATAAACCACAACCAACAAGTAAGAAAAATGAAGAAAATATCAGGAGTTATAATCCTGAAACCGATTCGTACGAATAGGGGGTGCTATTATTAACTATACAGTATATCATTTACATACAGAAGATTCATTGTTAGATAGTTGCACAAATTACAAATTATATGTAGATAAAGCAGTAGAGCTCGGACAAAAGGCTATCTGTTTTACAGAGCACGGCAATATTTACAACAATATTGAAAAGAAAATGTATGCAAATAGCAAGGGGTTAAAATATCTACATGGTGTAGAAGTTTACTTAACAGCCACGCTTGAATCAAAAATGAGAGATAATTATCATACGATTCTTATCGCCAAAAATTTTGAAGGTGTCAAGGAAATAAATACTTTGGTGGATTTGTCTACACAACCAGATCATACATATTATAAACCAAGAATTACATTTGATGAGTTTTTTAAAATTTCTGATAATGTTATTAAAATTTCTGCCTGCCTTGCATCTCCGTTAAATAAATATCTTAATTTTGTTGAAAAACGTGTTGACGAACGAATATCTGAAATACTGAAAAATAAAGAAACAGAAGCTGACAACCTATATACTGAGTTGGACTCCGAAGATGCAAAAAAACGATGGGTGAAAGACAGTACAATTAATCATAATATTTCTTATGATATATACATAGAACAATGTGTAGAAACGTCAAATAATGCGTTTGATCTGCAAATAGAACAAGTAAAATTAGAATTGGAACACGCAAAAACCGTATATGACAGACTAATGCAAACGTATGATTATTACGAAATTCAGCCACATGTTAAGTCTGTGGCTCAAATTCAGTATAACAAAATGCTTTATGAAATGTCAAAAAAATACAATAAGCCTTTGATAGCAGGAACGGATACTCATAGTGTTAATAGTTATAAGGCTGAATGTAGGAGTATCCTTCAGAAAGCAAAACATATTGAGTTTTCAAACGAAGACGAATTTGATCTTACATATAAATCGTATGATGAATTGGTTGAAATGTTTAGACAACAAAATGCCTTGCCTATGGATGTTATTTTAGAAGCTATCGAAAATACTAATCGTATGGCAGATTCAGTCACAGATTATGAACTTGACACGACTTTTAAATATCCTATTCTATATGATAATGAGGAGGACGTTTTTATAGAGCGTATCTATAGAATGTATCATGAGAAACTTGAAAAAGGAATTATTCAACCAGATCCACGATATGAAGAGAATATAAAAGAGGAGCTTCGTGTATTCAAGAAAATTGGTATGGTTGGATTTATGCTTTTTATGTCTGAATTGGTATGTTGGTGTTGGGATAATGGAATTCCGATTGGTTTCTGTAGAGGTTCTGTTGGCGGATCTACTATCGCATATCTGACAGACATTATTGACGTAAACCCTGTTGTATGGAATACCGTATTTTCTCGATTCGCCAATGAAGATAGAAAAGAAATTGGTGATATTGATTTGGATATTGCACCATCACAAAGACATCTTGTATATGAACATATCATTGAGAAGTTTGGCATTGATAATACGGCTTATGTATTGGCTATTGGCACTATTTCAGATAAAGGTACTATCGACGAGATAGGACGAGCTTTTAATATGCCATTAGGAGAGGTTAAAGAAATAAAGGCACAATATTCGTTATTTACAGATGGAATTACAGATTGTAAAGATAAGATTAAAAAAATTGAATCTACAGAGGGATATGAAAGTAATATAAAGTGTTTAAAAGATTTGGAAGAACTAAGGAATAAATTAAATTTTAACGAAAGATTATTAAAAAACTTGAAGGAAAATTTATATCCTAAGTTATTCTATTATTTTGATGGACTTGTAGGGACTGCAATTTCTCAATCAATGCACCCAGCCGGCATTATTGTAAGCCCAGTAACGCTTCCTGATAATTATGGGACGTTTTGGACTAAAGATGGTAAACGGATTTTAAGTATAAATATGGAGGAAATTCATGAGGTATCTTTGGTAAAATATGATTTACTTGGTCTAAAAAATATTGAAATCATTAAGGATACATGTGAATTAGCACATATTCCGTATCCAAAATCTCACGCTGTGAATTGGAATGATGAAAAGGTATGGGCACATATTGCGGACAGTCCAGTAGGAATATTTCAATTCGAATCCAAATTTGCTTACGATTCTATGAAAAAGTTTGAATGTCATTGTGTAAATGATTTATCTCTTGTAAACGCTTCAATTAGACCTTCGGGCGAATCATACAGGGACAGACTGTTATCACATGAACCAAATAAAAACCCATCGGAGCTAATTGATAAATTGTTGGAAGACAACCATGGCTTTCTTATTTTTCAGGAGGACACAATTAAATTTCTTACAAACATTTGTGGATTGAGCGGTAGCGACGCTGATAATATACGTAGGGCTATCGGTCGAAAGCAGAAAGATAGACTGGAAGCTGCACTACCATCTATTCTCGAAGGATATTGTAATATGTCTTCTCAGCCAAGAACTATTGCGGAAAGAGAGGCTCAGGCGTTTTTAAAAATTATTGAAGACAGCTCAAATTATCAGTTTGGTTTTAATCATTCTACGGGATATTCAATGATTGGTTATATGTGCGCATATCTTAGATATTATTATCCAAAAGAATTTATTACTGCATATCTTAACAATGCAAATAATGAAGACGATATTATACTTGGCACTGAATTAGCAAAGCAGTTTGGTATTACAATCCATAGTATTAAATTTAGACATTCTACTGCAAAATATTCTTGTGATAAAGATGGTATCTACAAGGGTATAGCATCTGTAAAGTATTTAAACGAAGATACCGCCAATAAGTTATATTCAATTAAAGACGAAAAATTTGATACTTTCATTGACTTATTGGTAAGAATTTCTGAGCTAAAGGTTGACAGTAGGAAACTAAAAACACTGATTAAACTAGATTTCTTTGAAGAGTTTGGGGGTATTCGCTACCTACTTATTTGTGATTATTTATTCGCAAAGTATTACGGCAAAAAACAGATAGGAAAGGCGAAGGCATTAGAGTACGGACTTGATTTTGAAGTATTAGAAGAATGTTCAGGCAAGGAGACACCACTAACTTTTATGGAGTTGGATAGCATAAAGTTGTTGAATAAATTACTACAAAATATTCCAAAAGAGAAAACTGATATACGAACAAAGATTGCTTACCAAATTGAAAATCTTGGATATGTAGACATTGTTGATAAAAAATTGGCTGGTTATTGCGTAGTTTTAGATTTGAATGTCGATTATTCGCCGAGATTAAAGCTATATGCATTAGCAAATGGTAACACTATCCCCGTAAAAATCAGTAAGAAAATATTTAAGCAGAATCCTATCAAACGTGGCGATATTGTAAAAGTTACAAATCAGTATAAAAAAGCAAAGATGAAAAAGATTAATGGCGAATGGCAAAAAACTGATGAGCAAGAATGGTGGATTTCTGAGTATCAAATTTATTAGGAGATGTACATGAAAAAATATTATACAGACAAGAAGTATAAGGAATTATTATCGCACATGGTTATTTTAGTCGATACCAGAGAACAAAATAATAAAACGGTCACTGATTGGTTTGATAAAAATAACATCAAATGGAAATCAAGAGCATTAAAAACTGGCGATTATGGTCTTATGATTGAGAGTTGCCCTGAATTGGGCTTCTCAATCGACACTTATTTTAGTGATGAGGTTTGCATTGAACGTAAAAATTCAGTAAGTGAACTAGCTGGAAATATTGCTAATGCGTCTAAAGATGACGATAGAATTTTTAAAGAGTTTAATCGAATGATTAATATAGAGAAAAATTATCTTCTTATAGAGAATGATAACATAGAGGATATTTTTACAGAGAACTATAAATCAAAGTTGAATCCGACATCGTTTTTCAGAACATTATTAACATGGCAGAATCGTAATAATATGCACATTTATTTTATAAAGAGAGAATATATGGGCAGAGTGATATACGAACTATGTAAAAATTGCTTGGACTCAAAGATATTAAAATAACGGAGGAATTATGGACAAGATAAAAGTTTTTGAAAATCTATTAAATAAATTTGAAACAGAGGAAATAAAAAGCTACTGTACAGATATGATTAAGGAAATCCCAGATTATATCTTTACAATTCCAAGTAGTACATCATTTAAGTATCACAATAAAACACAGTGTCAACCTCATGGACAGATTTTTCATATTCTTATGTTTGCAGAAGTTATGAATTATATACTTGGGTTGGAGTATGTAAAAGAAAAAACAAATGAAAGACAAAGAGACTGCTTACGTTGCACTCCAATTTTTCATGATGCAATCAAGTGCGGATTGAACGGCTCTCGATATACAGTCCATGAACATCCACTACTTGCCGGCGAATGGGTGAGGAATACAAATGTTGAGCACGATATAGATGCTAAAACGAAAGTCTATATCGCAAGATTATGTGAAAGCCATAGTGGTGAATGGACTTCTACCAAAAGAAGTAAAACTGTTTTACCAAAACCAGAAAATGATGAGCAATTTTTTGTACATATGTGTGATTATTTAGCAAGTAGGTCGAATCTTGATATGAGCTATTCTGATGAGGTTATTTCTACTTTGGGTGGAGTAGATATTCCAAAAGAAGAATTGCCTGATATTGATACATATATATTGACCTTTGGCAAACATAACGGTGAAAAATTGACAGATGTTGTTCACACTGACCCAAGTTATATCTCGTGGGCGAAAGAGAATATAACAAGAGAACCACTTAGAACTCTTTTGACAAAAATATAGGTGGTAATCATGGAGTGGTTTAAGAAGTGGCTAACGGATGGATTCACTAAAGTGCCGTTGTTGAGTATTAGTATTAATCTAAAATTCTTCAAAAAATATGGATCAAAATATTCTTGTACTTGTCGAGTTAATAAGTTATTTAAGAATGATTGGTATATTAAAAGAACAATGGAAGATTTATGTGAATACATAAGAAAAAATTATAATATGGAGGACTTGGAATGAAGAAATTTGAAATAGGTCAATAGAAAATTACATTATGACTGGTAGAAAGGGTGATTATATGGAACATATTGTTCAATTTGCAATCAGTATAGATGATGACAAAATAAAAAGAAACATTGAAAATGGCGTAGAAAAGCAAGTGACCAATAAGATAAAAGGCGATTGCATGAAGGCACTTGTTGGTAAGAAAAGTATTACAAATTGTGATTATACTCAGAAGTTAAAAGAAATGGTTGATGATAATATTCAAAATTTTCTAGCCGAGAACAAAGATGAAATCATCAAGATTGCAGCCGATAAATTGTCTGAAAAATTATCTAGAACAAAAGCCGCCAGAGAAGCAGTGAATAAAAGTATAGAAGAATTTTTATAAGGAGAATAAGTATATGTGGTTATTAAAGTTGCATTTTGCATTTTCAATATTGTGTATAATTACATTTTTTGGAGTTATGATGTTTTCGAAAGACGTGCTGAAACAAAATGGGTATGTGGAAGATATTAAAGGCAAAAAAAATATTCGATATTCTCTTAGGCATATTCGATCATCTATTTCTCTTATCCTACTCATGTTTGTTCCTATTTTAAACATATCGGGCGTTATCATAATATTTCAAATGATAAGAATGTCAAAAGATGAGTTTATGGATTGGCAACAAGATATTAAAAGTCGAAGAAATGACTAACGGTTGAATCTGAGATTTCAAAGGAATTTTTATACTATATATAGATGATATTTTAAACATAAACACAATATATAGTGGGTGAAAATGAGTAAAACATGACGGAGGTAGCAATGGGATACGAAATTAGAGATAAAATAAAAGAACCTACAACAATTACAGATATCGGCAACTTGAAAATAATAAACAAAAACGGTATGTATTATTTAGAGGTAGAATTTTTAGGAGAAACAGATACTTCTTTTGTCAAAGGTACGACTACATTGGAACTCCCAGTAGACATCAATAGACTGTCATTTACATTGGAGAGTCGAAATAATCCTTCATATATAACGGAACAATATTATATTGAGACAATGAACTTGGGTTTTGGAGATTTAGTATCTAAAGATGGGAAAATTGATTTTGAGATTGTAGGTGACAAAAGAAAGAATATGACTTTATCTGAAATAGAAGAAAAACTCGGTTACAAAATCAAACTTGTAAGTGAAAAGTAGGTGAAGTTATGAACCCATATGAAATAACATTTAGAGCATTATTAGGAACATTTTTGAAACATGGAATATGTGTTGAGAGAGTGAATGTAGGCGAAAATACTATTTACATTTCTCTTCCTAAAAATTCATATATTCATGGACAAGGTTGTATCAAAAACATTGATGACCAAGCAAAAATAATCAAAAGGCTTCTTATTAATATAGGTATTCTTCCGTCTGACGGAAAAGTGAAATATCGAGGTACAAATGTTTGTTGGACGAAAGAAACTGGCAATGAAAATTTTATCAATAATATTGAGTTAGTGTTAGGAGAATATTAAATATGAAGAAAAATAAAAACAAAGTTGTTCTGCCAGTGGCATGTGAAAATCCGAATAATGTATCGGTTACAACTTTAAACCTTAATCAAGTGGGTGTTAAAGTTTCTGATGACTTTGAGGGTGAAAAACCGGTAAAGATAATTCTTGCCTCTGTTGATAAAGATTGTGGTGTTTACTTTAAAATGTATTATGTTACGGATGACGGCAATATTTATCCAATGGAGCAAGATGACGAATAAGATTGCAAATGAAACTATTGTTTAGAGAGGAGAAAATGCAAATATATGAAATATAGCATTAAAACAACAAAGACTTTAACGACAGATAATGGTCTGAAATTCTCTGTCGGTCAGGATATTGCATTTATGTTATATGATGAAAAATCAAATTATCATGATCACTACATAGGTGAAATAACCGAAATAACAGAGAACACTATTACAATCAAAAATATCGAAGTTGATGGAGAAGATATTAACGGAGAAATGATTATTGATTTGCATTTAATTGAACCGGATAGTTGCGATTATGTTTATTTTGGTTAAGTGGCAAACCATAAAAAATGAAAAAGAAAGGATATGGCATAATAAATAAAAAGAACAGAACAACACAATATTAAGTATGGGTCAGATTTTTATAAATTCATAGATGAATATTGTTTTAAATCTAAGAATCTATATAATTATGCAAATTATATAATACGTCAAGAATTTATAAACAATGGAAAATGGATTCATTATAATGAATTATTTCGGTTAGTAAAAGAATCCAATCCATATAAGAATATTGGAAGTAATGTAGGTCAAGGAACATTGAGAATTCTTGATAAAATGTGGAAATCATTTTTTGTTGCTATTAAAGATTGGGCAAGATATCCAAATAAATATTTAGGAAGACCTAAAATTCCTAAATATAAAGCAAAAGGTGGAAGATTTGTTCTTTCTTTAGATAGTAATAAAGTAAAATTAAAGAATGGTTATGTATATTTTGCATGGAAACCATTCAAAAAATTTAATAACTTATTTAGAACTAATGCGAAAGATAGAATACTACAATGTCGATTTATTCCAAGATGTAGGGAATATATAATGGAAATTGTATACGAAATTGAAACACCTGATATTTCAAAAAATTCTGATAGGATAGCTGCTATTGACATGGGAGTTAATAATTTTATAACTATGGTAAACAACATTGGTGAAAATCCGATAGCTGTTAAAGGTGGAATTATTAAGTCAATTAATCAGTTTTATAATAAACAAAAGGCAAATATTCAATCAGAATTGAAGAAGGTAAATGATAAGGAATGGTCAAAGAAATTACAAAAATTTACTAATAAACGGTACGAAATGATTAAATATCAGATGCATTGTATTAGCAAATATGTAGTTGATTGGTGTGTTCTATATGGAATTGACACTTTAGTTGTAGGGTATAACAATAAATGGAAACAAAAGAAACAGGGTCTGCAAAATTTCACATATATTCCTTATGAACTGTTTATAAAAATGCTTTCATATAAGTGTGCGAATAATGGAATTAAGTTTATAGAGAATGAAGAATCATATACTTCTGGGACATCGTTTTTAGACAATGAAGATCCCATAAAAGAGAATTATAGAAAAGAACGTAGAGTATATAGAGGATTATTTATTGCGAATTGTGGAAAGAAAATAAATGCAGATGTAAATGGGGCATATCAAATTATGAAGAAGGTATTTCCAAAGATTTTTATCAATGGAATAAAGGGTGCAGGTTTACACCCAACGATTATAAACTTGGCTTGTGTTAAGTGAGTAATGTAAACGTGTGATAGAAACACGATGAATTGTGAGTTTCAAGAGGAGGAATATATGGGTTCAACAAGAGATAATATATACATTGATATTAATAAAAGAACATTTTTTTGGCGGATAATATAGATAATGAATCCGCCGGTAAACTTATGTGGGATATTTTATACTTAATTAGAGAAGATGGAGAGCAAGATAAAAAAATATTATGCTATAACCGTGAGCCAATCAAATTATATATTAATTCTTATGGAGGTTCAATAGATGATATGTGGGGATTAATTGATATAATTCTTGCAAGCAAAACTCCAATTTATACATATTGTCTTGGATATGCGCAAAGTGCAGCATTTAACATTTTCTTAGCAGGACATAAAAGATTTTGTCTTGAACATTCAGTGTTTATGTATCATCAGATGTCTTATTGGAGAGACGGGAAACACCAAGACTTTGTTGAAAACAGGGTCGAAATGGACAACATTAATAAGCAAAACGAAGAATACGTAATAAAAAGAACAAAAATTCCTGAAGATGTTATTAGGAATGTTCGTGAGACAAAGAAAGATTTCTATATCCATTCTTCTAAGGCAATAGAATATGGTGTTGTAGATAAGATTTTAATGTAAATAGATGCTGAAATTGAACTTAGATAAAATAAAGGAGAATAACATTATGGAAGATAACAAAATAAAATTTATAACAAATGAGTCTGATGATTGGTCAATTCTTCAATGCGGAGATTTTAAAACATGCAATCATCAAATTTCTAAAGAAGAATGGGTAGAACTACTAAGATATCTTGGACATGAAGTAGACTACAAAGAGATTTCAGATGAAGATATGCAGGAATTGATGTAATTGAGACATTGTGTGATTGTATAAGAGACACTCCAGCAAGTTGCGATGCATGTTACTTAAACGAATATCCTGAAACATGTAAAGCAAATAGAGTTATTGAGAAGTTTGAAAATACAAAAGCTAAAAACGACTAACGAAATATGTTTTTCAAGGTTAGAAATTCATTAACTTGATTTTAATTCAACAGAGCAATTCTGCTCAAACTTTCCGGAAAACAAATAGAGAATATATTATTGTAGCTACAAAACAATATTTCATTAAGAAAGGATAAGAATGTTCACAGTGAGTAAACCTGCGCAGGTACTAATTAAGGTGAATGAATTTGAAAAATACATACATAAAAAGTCCGCTTAATTATGTAGGTGGCAAGTATAGATTACTTTCACAGATTATTCCGCTATTTCCAGATAAGATTGATACATTTGTTGATTTATTTGGTGGTGGATTTAATGTCGGAATAAATGTAAATGCCAATCGTATTATTTATAACGACACTTGTACACAAGTAGTTGATCTACTTAAACATTTTTATGCTCATGACTCAGAATATATTCATAGTCAAATAATAAAAACTATAACGGATTTTGAACTTAGTCGATCAGATATCAATGGATATGCAATGTATGGATGTGAATCGAGTAAGGGACTGGGCGAATATAATAAACCTAAATATTTTGAACTGCGAAAGGCTTATAATGCCAATCCTGATTGGATTAAATTTTATACACTTATAACATGTTCATTTAGCAATCAAATACGTTTTAATTTAAAGGGCGAATTTAATATGCCATATGGAAAGCGTGATTATAATATTTCTTTACAGAAAAAGCTTAAAGTATTTGTTGAAGAAATGGGAAAGAAAGAGATATTATTTTTGAATAAAGATTTTAGAGATTGCAATTTTAAAGTAGATAATTTTATATACGCTGATCCTCCATATTATAATTCAACAGCAACTTATAATGAAAATGGAGCTTGGTCAGAACAAGATGAAAAAGATTTATTGGATATGTTAGATAGTGTTGATAAAAACGGGAAATTTGCTCTCAGCAATAATCTTAAATATGATAACCCGTATTTAGATGAATGGAAAGATAAATATAATGTACATTATTTGAATGGCGATTACAGTAATTGTAACTATCATAAGATTGACAGAAGTAAAGATTGCGAAGTATTAATTACAAATTATTAAAGGTTATCAAGGAAAGAGTGAATTGAAATGGATAAATTAAGGGAGAAATTATATAAAGAAATGGAGAGCTGGGTTAGTGATTTGGTCGCTAACTCCGACTTGCCAAAACGTGAATTATTATCAGCTTATGCATATGAATATTGCATTAAGGACGAGATCATTGATTTTTTCAATGGTTGTGATGATGAAGAATGGAATGATTATTATAATGACCTACTTCAAAAAGACAACACATTGGAATATCTATACGGAGAATATATGGAATGTGACACAGCTAATATACAAGATGTCATTATTGATTTTATGTATTTTGATAAGGGATATTATGAATTTGTAAACGAATATGTAAACGAATAAATGTGAGGAGAATATTAACAAAGGAGGTTTTACTTTGAAGAAAAGTATTAATCATATATCAAATATAACGATGCCTATATTGATATCTGAAAAGTTAGAAGGAGCAGCCTTTTCTAATTTATATGCAAGAAAATTGGTCATAAGTCAAATAAATAGTCAAGAGACATATGAAGAGATAGATGAAAATTTTGATAAAATAAAAAATTGTGAGACTTTTTATGTGAATAATTTCAGCATAGATACCAAAGGGGCAAAGGTTGAAGTTGTAGATTTGAGCGAACCCACTGACACAGATCACCTACTTGAAGTAATTGATGCTCTTGCTTATCAACTTGCTTGCTATAAATATCCTAATCATAAAGTACATAACTTTGATGATAAAGAAGAAATTTTAACTGATGTGGGATTAGATGATTGCTTCAAACGAGAACTTGTCAAAGAAAGATAAAAAGAGGTGGATAAATGCCAATAAAAGAAGAAAATCTTATTCTTAGTTTGATTAATTCAGAAACAGGAGAAGAACTTTGTTACATAGATAATTTGGAAGACAATCTATTTAGTGTTGAATCGAGAAATTATTCATTTGATAAAGATAGGAAAGCTTTGAGTTCTTTTATCGATCTTTCTGCACGTAGCTTGTCGATAGATATTTCTATTGGTGCAATAAGTTTAACATCACTGATAGGAATTGATATTTCTAACGCACCAGATAAATACAATTTTCAGATTATAAAAGTCAAACAAGCCCGTAAACACAAAAAGAAAAGAATAAATAAGAAGTGGATTAAGCGATATGGTTATAAACAGATATTGGTCGATAGTAAGGGGTGGAAGTTGAAAACACATACAGATGGATATTATGAATTTGTAAAATAAAAATAGAAGGAGAATATTAATATGGATAATTTAATATCATCAGATATTATGCCATCGGCACAAGAAGCAAAGCAGATGACGAAAGAAAGTATTAAGAATTTCAATAGTCAACAACTATCAGATATTTCACAAAAGATTACAAATGCAATTACTGATGGGGATTTTGCTATTGAATATAAAGACCATTTAGATGATAAAACATACAAAAAATTAAAAGAACTTGGCTATAAAATCGACATGATATCGTTAGTTCCTAAAATCTGTAGTATCAGTTGGTTGTAAAACAAATGAAAAAGATGTAATAAACGAGGAGGAATAATAACGCATTATGTTTGAAACAGAAAAATATGAATTATGGCATGGCGATTGTCTTGAATTAATGAAAAATATTCCTGATAAATCAGTTGATTGTATTATAACAGATTTACCATATGGCGTTACTGCCAAGAATAAATGGGATACTATAATTCCTTTCGAGCCGTTATGGCAACAATATAAGCGAATTTCAAAAGACAATACAGCTATTATTTTATTTGGACAAGATAAATTCACAGCAAAATGTATGCTGTCTAATGAAAAGATGCATAGATATAATCTTATTTGGAAGAAAGTGTTACCTACGGGATTTTTAAATGCAAATAGGATGCCATTAAGAGAACATGAAGATATAATGGTGTTTTATAAAAAATTACCTACATATAATCCTCAAAAAGTAAAAGGAAGTCCTTGTCATAAAAAGGGTAAGGTCGTTGGGAAAACGAACGATTCTCAATTGAAAAATAATAATTATGGCAATTTTAAATGTGTCGAAACAGAAGGAGATTTGAAATTTCCGACATCTGTTTTAGAATTTGCTAAGCCACATCCAAGTATCACGTGCCACCCAACCCAGAAAAGTGTAGAATTATTAGAATGGTTAGTAAAAACATACAGTAACGAAGGCGACATAATACTTGATTCTTGTATGGGTTCGGGGACTACTGGTATTGCATGTAAAAACCTAAATAGAAAGTTTATTGGTATTGAATTAGATGATAATTATTTTGAAGTGGCAAAAGAAAGAATATTAGGATGCTAAAATGAAAGTTCGGTTTCAAAGCGATAAAAGAGGAGGAATTCAACAAATAATGAATTACGATTTTGAGGGAAAAGAAAATGCAATTACGGCAGAGCACTTAAAGAACGGTGAAATTTGTAAAATTGTTGGATATGGACAATCTATGACACCTATTCTTAAATCCGGTCAGCCTGTAATTTGTAAACCAGTGACTAAAGATACACTACTAAAGAAAAACGATATTGTGCTATGCAAGGTCAAGGGAAATTATTATTTACATAAAATTTCTGCTATCAAAAATGGTGTTAGTTATCAAATATCTAACAATCATGGACATGTGAATGGAACAATTAATAAAAACAATATCTTTGGAATTGTGGTAGAAATATTATAACGAAGAAAAGGAGAATGTTTAATTATGGAAACAGTTTATGTGGTTATGGGGCTTCATCCGAGCCATAGAGTGAATGAAATAAACGCCGTATTCAAAGAGAAGAAGAAAGCTGAAGAATATTGTTTTCGTCATATTAATTGTAACATTAAAGAATATAGTTACAGTGATGATAAAACTTATACACCTCTTGAGAGAGTGATTATAGAAGGCGAAATTAATGAACGTGCACTTCCTAATTGTACATTTGAGCATCTGACCAAAGAAGATGCTGGTTACAAAAGTGAGGAATTTGTATGTGTTTTTCATAGATGGGGAGACTCTTGCTTTAAATTTCAAATAAACAAAATACTTCCTGACAATTATAATGAAGAAATAGAAAAATTAAAATATGCACAAATATTACAAGATGTTATAAATAATAGTAAGGCAGAGCTAAAAGGAATTCCGTTAGATGGTTTTGGACAAATGATTAGAATCCCTGATTTAATTGTGTCCAAATTAGAGAAGATTATTGCTGAAAAGTTTAATGTGAAAATTAAAGATTAAATAACGAAACTTCCGTTTCAAAAAAAGGAGAATGTATTATATGAAATATTCAGTGGAAATAGGCTTGAATGGAATAATTACGCAGTCTTTAGAGGGGGTAGGTTTCCCCAATCAAACAATAAGTATCTCAACAGAATATCCAGGTACAAAGATAGGACGTGGTTTGTCAGATAATATAAAGCAAATTGCAAAAGATTTTAATGTAGAACATTATGGTAGCTTATGTAATCAAAATATATACAAGATTCTAAGAAAAACAATTAATGAGTGGTTATTGAAATTAGAAACAGAAGTGATGCAATTAGAAGAACCAGAAAATACGAATGAAGAAGAGAACAAGTAGAAAGATGGAGGCGGAAAATGGGAATTTTAGATGTAGTGGCAATAATTTTTATTATTTTGAAAATACTTGGGTTAATACAGTGGTCATGGTTATGGGTACTTAGTCCAATTTGGATAATAGGTATTTTGGCTATTATAAATAGCATTTTTAAAGATATATAAATAAGGAGAATACATAAAATGAAATTTGAAAATACATCAGTAATGAACTTCGAAAACAGTTTTAGAGGTTTAAGAAATCCACTTGAATCGTGGAGAAAGAATGATACGGTTGAAGAAAACGGTAAAGTTATAATCGGCGAAAACGATTTGAATCTTGCGCAAAGACTTATAAAATCGGGCAGTGAACACAGAAAATTTATGCGTCAGATTT